>Ga0247836_1001686_pt1 | contig 34453 bp, 28 predicted proteins | sample LaCruzMarch2015__4_FD_187116 | JGI IMG/M metagenome (GOLD analysis project Ga0247836, IMG submission 187116) | Freshwater microbial communities from meromictic Lake La Cruz, Castile-La Mancha, Spain - LaCruzMarch2015_14m | ecosystem: Environmental > Aquatic > Freshwater > Lake | place: Spain... | reverse complement strand
GGGTTACCCCTGCCGTTGAGACGGCGTATGTGACCAGCGCAGGCATGGATGCCGGAGCGCAGGCACATCCGAGTGAGCCGCAGCCTGGAGGGCGGAGGCGAACGTCCGGCGAGACGGTACGGGGTAACCCTGAGCCGGTGCGCCAGAGTTGAAGATGGCAAGCGGGACGCTTATCCCCACGGTGTTACAACACCGGCAGCGAGGGCAGCGGCGGTGCTGCGGCGGCAGTGGCGGCGAGGTGGCCCACGAGGCGTTCGCAGATCGCTTCGAGATACGGCCGGGCTGCCGGGTCGTCGTAGTTGGCGGCGGTCTGGCCCGCATCGCCGTGTTCGCGGATCGGGATCTGGAGCGGCACTTCGCCCAAAAACGGAATGTCGAGCTCCTTCGCCGTGCGCTTCGCACCGCCCGTGCCGAAGATGTCGTAGCGCTTCTGCGTGTCGGGGCAGACGAAGAAGCTCATGTTTTCCACCATGCCCAGGAGCGGGATGTTCACCTTGCGGAACATCGCGATCGCCTTCGTGGCGTCGAGCAGGGCCACGTCCTGCGGGGTGCAGACGACGACGGCGCCCGTGAGCGGCAGGACTTGCGAGAGCGTGAGCGCGATGTCGCCGGTGCCCGGCGGCATGTCGATGATGAGATAGTCGAGCGGGCCCCAGAGCGTGTCGCGGAGCATCTGCGAGATCGCGCCGTGGAGCATCGGCCCGCGCCACACGACCGCCTCGCCCGGCGGCACGAGGAACCCCATCGACATCACGGGCATCGAGCCGGCTCCGACCGCCAGCCGCATCGGCACGATCTTGCCGTTCTCGATCTGCGGGCGGCCCGAGAGGCCGAGGAGGTGCGGCACGCTCGGGCCGTAGACGTCGGCGTCGAGCAGGCCGACCGTGCTGCCAGCCCGCGCCAGGCCGATCGCGAGGCTGGCTGCGATCGTACTCTTGCCCACGCCGCCCTTGCCCGAGCCGACGGCGATCACGCTTTTGGCCTCGAGGCCGATTTGGCCGAGCTTGCCCGGCGGGCGGGCGTGGGGCGTGATCGTGACCTCGACCGCCGAGACCTGCGGAAATCGCGTCCGCAGCCGCTCTTCGATCCGGCCGCGGACCTGCTTCCAGAGCACTGCAGAGTGCGTCGTGAGGCCGATCGAAACACGGATCGCGGCTGGCGAAGCGTCGATCGCGCCGAGCTGGCCCATTTCGGCAAGCGACCGGCCCGACTCCGGATCGGGGAAGTCGGCGAGGACGGCGCGGACGGATGCCTGGTCGGGGGTCGTGCTCATCGGATCGTGGCCACCGGCGTGAGGGAGACGGGAGACGCGGCATCGGCCGCCGCGACCACGGGCGTGCGCGAGACGGCGTCTCCTGCCGCAGCCGACGTGCGAAAGAGACCGCGCGGCTGGAGTGTGACGAGCCCGACGAGCACGAGGCAGGCGAGCATGGCGATGCCGGCAGCCAGGCCGCCGTCGGCCTGCACGCCACGCTTCGTGGAGCGAAAGTACATCGCGGCGATGATCCGCAGGTAGTAGGCCGCGGCGATCGCGGCGTTGAGGACGAGGATCACGGCGAGTGCCACGAACGCCGCCCGTCGGCTGCCGAGCGTGATCGGGGCGTTCCAGTCGACCTCGAGCGCCGACGTGGCGAGCGTGAGCTTGCCCCAGAAGCCGGGCAGCGGCGGAATGCCGGCGAGGCTCAGGAGGAACACGGCGATCGCGAACGCGGCCACGGGGTTCGTGCCCGAGAGGCCGTCGAGATCCTCGACCGACGTGATCTCCTGCCGGGGCGGCCGCGGCCCGCTGCCGCTCGTCCACTCGGGCCAGCGATGGCCGAGGTAGGCGAGCGCGGCGAAGATCCCGATCGTGGCCAGGGCGTAGGTGGCGAGATAGAAGAGCGTGGCCGTCGCGCCGCCGAGGCCCGCGAGCCAGGTGGCATCGGCCGTGACGGCATCTCGGCCACCGGTCGCGCCCACCGACGCGGCGGCCGCCGCCACGGCGATGCCCGTGAGCAGGTACCCCGCGTGGGCGATCGACGAGCAGGCCAGGAGCCGGCGGAGGTTCGTCTGCACGAGCGCCATCACGTTGCCGACGGTCATCGTGACCGCCGCGAGGACGGCGGCGAGCGGCCAGAAAAGGTCGGTGTAGGCCGCGGCGGCGGGGGCTGCCGTGCCGTCGCCGAGCGGGCCGGGGATCGCCAGGCCCACGAGCCGCAGGAGCACGACGACGCCCGCCACCTTCGGCAAGGTGGAGAGCACCGCGGCGTTGCCGGGGCTCGTGCCTTCGTACACATCAGGCGCGTAAAAATGCATCGGCACCGCAGCGAGGCGGAAGGCTGCTCCGGCCATCGCCATGCCGATGGCCACCGGCAGGAGCGCCATGGCCACGCCGTTGCCACCAGCCCGCAGCCCGGCCGCGATCGCGTCGAACCGCGTCGAGCCGCCGATCCCGTAGAGGCACACGAGCCCGTAGAGAAAGAGCGCGGAGGCCACGAGCGAGAGAAAGAAATACTTGAGGCTTGCCTCCTGCCCGTGGGCGTCGGTCCGCTTGAGGGCCAGGAGCACGTAGGTGGGAATCGACACGAGTTCGAGGCCTGCGAAGAGCAAGACGAGGTCGTCGCTCACGCCCACGAGCGAGAGCCCGGCGAGCAAGAGCAGAAACGTGCCCGCCTCCTCGCAGGTGCCGCCGCGCCACACCGCCGCTCCGCGGCTGACGGCGGCCGGAAAGATATCGCCCGCCTGCACGAGCGCGAGGATCAGGCCCAGGCCGAGCACGACGAACCGCACATACGTCGAAAAGGGGTCGATTGACACGGAGCCCGACACGATCGATCCGCGGCCGGCGGCATCGGCCGCGAGCAGGCCGCTTGCGGGCTGCGACCAGGCCACGAAGAGCGCCGCGGCGATCGCGGCCAACGCCACGAGCCAGCCACGCCGCACGCCGGCGAACGCGCCGCTCAGGAAGGCCACGATCGCCCCGGCCACGAGCACGATCTCGGGCCGCACGAGCAGGAAGGTTTCGAGGGCGGTGGGCATGGAAGCTAGCGCGAGGGTGAAGGAGGTGGCAGAGAGACGAGGTCGGCGGCAGCGGCAGCCGGAACGTTGGCTTCTTCCATCCGGGCTGCGAAGGCCTGGGCGCTCGGCTGCATGATGCCGCGCACAGCGCCGGCCGTGGGCCCAAGGAACGTGGCCGGCACGAGGCCGATCCAAAACACAAACACGACGAGCGGCAGGAGCGCCGCGAGTTCGTGCCAGGCGAGATCGTCGGTTGCGGCCGCGTGGTCGGCATGGCCATGCGCGCCGTGGGCATGATCGTGGCTGTGGTCGTGCCCGCTGTTGTGCGTGTGTCCGCTCGCGGCCCCCTGCGGCGGCTCGCGAGAGGCTCCGAAGAGCACCCGTTCGACGGCCCACAGCATGTACCACGCGCCGAGCACGACGCCGGCCACGCCAAGGCAGGCCATCACGAGGTAGGCCGTGCGCCACGCCGCCGATACGCCGCCCCAGGCCCGCTGGAACGACCCGGCGAGGATCATGAACTCGCCGACGAACCCGTTGAGGCCTGGCAGGCCGATGCTCGAGAACGTGAACAGCATGAACAGGGCCGCGAGCCACGGCGCTTTCGAGGCGATGCCGCCCAGGCTCGCGATGTTCCGCGTGTGATACCGCTCGTAGATCATGCCCACGAGGGCGAACAGGCCCGCCGACGAGAGGCCGTGGTTCACGAGTTGCAAGGTCGCGCCCTCGACGGCCACCGGTTCCAATGCGAAGAGCCCCATCACGCAGTAGCCCATGTGGCTCACCGACGAGTAGGCGATCAACCGCTTGAGGTCGGTCTGCACGAGGGCCACGAGCGCGCCGTAGACGATGCCCGCCACACCGAGCCCGAAGATCCAGGGGGCCGCCAGGGCCGTGGCGTCAGGGAGCATCGGCAGCGAGAACCGTAGAAACCCGTAGATGCCGAGCTTGAGGAGGATGCCGGCCAAATCGACGCTGCCGCCGGTCGGGGCCTCGACGTGCGCCAAGGGCAGCCAGGTGTGAAAGGGCACGATCGGCACCTTGATCGCGAAGCCCGCAAAGAGCGCGAGAAACACGATCATCTGCAGCCAGCCCCCTTCGGCGTTCATCGGCAAGGGATGGGCGGCCAGGCCGGCGGTGAGGGCGTCGATGTCGAACGTGACGGTGCCGGTGTGCGAGGCGTTCCAGAGCACGATCGTGAGCAGGCCGAGGAAGGCGAGCACGCTGCCGGCCAGCGTGTAGAGAAAGAACTTGATCGCGGCCTTGCGGCGTTCGTCGTGGCCCCAGATGCCGATCAGGAAGAAGAGCGGCACGAGCGTGAACTCGAAGCACACGTAAAACAGGATCACGTCGCGGGCGGAGAACACGCCGAGCATCGCCGTTTCGAGCACGAGCAGAAGCACGTAAAATCCCACCGGCCGCTCCTTGATCGCCTCCCAGCTCACGAGCACGGCCGTGAGCGAGAGCAGGGCTGAGAGGCCGAAGAGCCAGATCGACAGGCCGTCGAGTCCGAGCGAGAGCCGCACGTCGAACATGCCGTCCACGAGCCAGGGCAGCGTCACGACCGCGAAGGGCTGGCTGGCCGCCGCCTCGGGGCTCGCGAGATACCGCACCACGAGCCAGCCGGCGGCCACGAGCGTGAGCAGGGCCGTAACCGCGGCGCTTTGCCGCACCGCGGCATAGCCGCGCGACCCGAGCACCCAGGCCACGACCGCGCCCACGAGCGGCGTGACGAGCACGAGCACGAGATGCATCCCGGGAGTGAGGCCGTTCATGGGTGGTGGTGTGTCGGGTGGAAAAGGAAAAGGGTCAGCCGCGGAGCCGCCAGGCGAGCACGAACACGATCGCGAGCACGCCCATCACGCCCGCGAGGGCATACCGCTGGAGGAGCCCTGTCTGAAGCCGCCGCACGACGCCGCCGAGGGCAGCAGGCAGCCGGGCCACGCCGTTGACGAGGCCGTCGATCACGAAGCGGTCGAAGAGCGCTGCCACGAGGGCGAGGCCCTCGAGTGGCCGCACGATGAGGCCCGCGTAGAGTTGGTCGATGTAGCAGCGGTTGGCGAAGAACGTCTGGAGAGGCCCCAAAAACCGCTCCATCTGCGGGCCGTCGCTGCGCCGGCCGAGGTGGCCGATGGCGGCGATCACGATCCCGATCGCCGCCGCGAGTGTGCCCTGGATGGCGAGATCCATGTGGAAGGCGTGCGGCACCGCCGTGGCCGTCACGGCCGGCGCCGAAAACGACGGCGTGGCCGTGAGGAAGTGCGCGAGCCACTGCGAGTTGAAGAGCCACCATCCAGCGATGGCCGAGGGCACCGCGAGGATGATCAGCGGCAGGGCCATCACCGGCGGCGATTCATGGGCGTGGTGGCCGGCCTCCTCGGGCACGCGGGTGGGGCCCGTGAATGTCATGAATACCGCGCGGAATGTGTAGAAGGCCGTGAGCCCGGCCGTGACGAGCGACATCCAGAAGAGCACGCGGAATGTTTCCGGCGTGTCGAGAACGGCGGCAGACGCGGCCACCGGAGACCGTGTCAGGGAAGCCAAGCGCGTGGCGGGGGCACCCTCACCCCGGCCCTCTCCCAGCGGGAGAGGGAGCGAGGCATGGCTCGCGGGCGCGGCGTCGTGGTGTTCGCCGTGGGCGTTGGGCCAGCCCTTCGCATGGAGCGTGGCGAGGATCTCGTCTTTGCTGAAAAACCCTGAGAACGGCGCGACGCCCGCCAGGGCGAGGCTGCCCACGAGGAACGTAGCCGCCGTGATCGGCATGATTCGGCGCAGGCCGCCGAACCGCCGCATGTCGATCACGCCCCCCATCGAGTGCATCACCGACCCCGCGCCCAGGAACAGCAGCGCCTTGAAGAAGGCGTGCGTCACGAGGTGGAAGATCGCGGCGGTGAAGCCCAGGAGCGTGCCGGTGCCGAGGCTCGCGAACATGTAGCCGAGCTGGCTGATCGTGGAGTAGGCGAGCACCCGCTTGAGGTCGTTCTGCACGGTGGCGATCAGGCCGGCCACGAGCGCCGTCGTCGCCCCCACGATCGACACGGCGGCGAGCGCGTCGGGGCAGGCCATGAAGAGCGGCGCGCTTCTCGCCACGAGGTAGATGCCCGCTGTGACCATGGTCGCCGCGTGGATCAGGGCGCTGGCGGGCGTGGGGCCTTCCATCGCGTCGGGGAGCCAGACATGCAGCGGCAGTTGGGCGCTCTTGCCGCAGGCTGCGAGCAGGAGACACAGGCAGATCGCCGTGCCCACCGCGCCCCCCACGATGCCGCCCGCATCGGCGAGCCGAGTCTGGCCGAGGATGCCCGGCAGGATCGTGCCGTCCGGAGAGAGCGTGTCGTGGAAGTCGAGCGTGCCATAGGTCATCCAGAGGAGAAACGTCGCGATCGCCAGGCCGAAGTCACCCACGCGGTTGACGAGAAACGCTTTCTTCGCGGCCCGCGCCGCCTCGGGCTTCGTGAACCAGAAGCCGATGAGCAGATAGCTGCACGCGCCCACCGCCTCCCAGAACACATACACGACGAGGAAGTTGCTCGCCGCCACGAGCATCGACATCGAGAACACGAACAGCGAGAACACCGCGAAAAACCGCGGATAGCCCGGATCGTGGTGCATGTAGCCCACGGAATAGACCGCCACCACGAGACCGATGCAGGTGATGATTGCGAGCAGGGTGGCCGTGAGCGGATCGAGCCGCAGGGCGACGGGAATCGTGAACGCCCGCGCGGCGCCCCCCGCGCTGCTCACAGCCGTGCCGGGGAGCGCCGCGGCGCTCCCTTCCGGCGGCACGTAGGCATCCTGCACCGAGGCCCATTGCCAGAGCGTGGTGATCATCTCGACCGGCCGCACGGGCTCGGCGTGGGGGCCGTGGGCCGAGCCCACCTGGTTCGACGTGCCGAGCAACAGCGTCACGGCCACCGCGGCGGCCGCGGCGATCCCGGCGATGGCCGGCAGGTGGGCCCGCGAGCCGAGGAGGCGGCCCAAGAGGAGCGTAAGCACGGCCCCGGCGAGCGGCAGGAGCGGCACGAGCACGAGGAGCGTGGCGGGGGAGAGTGACTGCATGCGGAGCGGGAGATCGGGAGGAGGGTCGGGCGGCTACACGTGCTCGCGTTCGAGCGCTGCGTCTTCATCGGCCGAGGGCAGAACGCCCGCCCGCGCGAGCCGCGGCCAGCGGGGCGGGACGGCGTCAGACTCAGGAAGCGCGTGATCGACGGATCTGGACAGCGTGGCCTCGCGGAGCGCCTGCCAGGCGGCGGCATCGAGCCGGCCGGTGCGGGAGAACGCCTGGAGCACGAACACGAGCGCCACGGCCGCTTCACAGGCGGCCACGGTGAGCACAAAGATCACGAGCACATGCCCGCCCCAGTCGCCGTGATACCGGCTCCAGGCGACGAGGCTTACGGAGATGCCCTGGAGCATCAGTTCCGCAGAGAGAAACATCACGATCAGGTTGCGGCGCGTGAGGATCCCCACGAGCCCGAGCGCGAAGAGGATCGCGCCCACGAGCAGAGCATTGTGCAGAAGCGCGGTTGATCCGGCGGCGAGGAGCGGCATCATCGGTTGCCCCCTCCCGCCGCCAGTCGGCGGTCTTGCTCGAGGGCGGCCTCACCGCGGGTCACGACGGCGATCGCGCCGATCAGGGCCGCGAGCAGGAGCACGCCCGCCACTTCGACGGCGAGCAGATGCCGGCCGAAGAGTTCGCCTCCCAGCCGCGCCACCTGGTCGACGGCCAGCGGATCGTCGCCCACAGGTTCGGCAGGGACCGACGGCTGCGCCGGACCCGTGACGGCGGCGGCCCGGGTGGGGGCGGCACAGCACGAGGCGTCGGCCGAGAGCCGGCCGATCGAGAGCGAAAGGAGGCCGAGCAAGACGGCGCCTGCCACGGCCGAAAGCAAGGGCTCGTTCGACACCCGGTCGTAGGGCGCCAAGCCCGACGGCTGCGCGAGCATGAGCACGAACAGGAACATCACGAGGATCGCACCGGCATAGACCACGATCGTGGCCACCCCCAGAAACTGCGCCCCGAGCACGAGCAAGACGCCTGCCACCCCGGCGAGCGAGAGCGCGAACCAGATCGCCGAATAGACGGGCGACCGCGTGACGATCGTCGCCGCGCCCGACACCACGGCCACGAGCGCCACCGTGAGAAACACGGCCTCCTCGCCGAGGCTGCCCAGCCGGCGGCCGGCGGCGATGAAGCCGGCGAGGGCTACGGCGCCGAGCACGAGGCCGAGCCAGCGGGCCAGGCGGTTCTCGGCACCGCGTGGCAAGAGCAGCCACAGGCTCACGGCCGCCGCCGTGACGGCTCCGGCGAGCAGCAGGCCGGGAGTGAGTGCGGGGAGCGAGCCGTTCACAGCGTCCCCCCGAGGGCGGTCGATTTCATCGGCTCGGCGTCTTTCGTCATATCGTAGACGCTGAGGAGTTTCTCCTTGTCGAAGATCATCTCCTCGCGGCTCTTGCCCGTGAGGTCGAGGAGGCTCGTGAGCTCGATCGCGTCCACCGGGCAGGCCTCCTCGCACATGCCGCAGAAGATGCACCGCAGCTCGTCGATCTGGAAGCTCTCGGGGTATTTCTCGCGGTCGGGCCACGGGCTCTCGGTGGCCACGATGTCGATGCAGTGGGCCGGGCAGGCGGTGGCGCAGAGGAAGCAGGCCACGCACTTCACACGGCCCTCCTCGTCGCGGTTGAGCCGGTGCACGCCGCGGTAGATGAGCGGGTTGCCCACGGTGGGCCGCTCTTCCGGAAAGCTCACGGTGACCTTCGGGCTCACGAGATGCCGGGCGGTCGTCGTCAGGCCGCTGACGAAGAGCGGTAGATAGAGCCGCTCGGCGAGGCCGAGCGGTTTTTCCTCGAGCCATGTGATGGCCGGATCGGTCGGCTTCATGTCAGGCCTCCACCAGTTCGTGTTCGATGTCGAGTGGGCCGCGGGCGCGGATCGGCGTGTTGTCGGTGCCCGACGGCGTGAGCATGCCGGCCGCGATCCAGCCGATGAAGAACACGGCCCACGGCAGGCCGATCGCCGCCACCTTCGCCCAGCCCTCGCCGAGCGCGGCCACGAGCTGTGGCCGAAACTCCTCGACGGCCGCGACGGTGACGAGGTTCACGAGGCCCAAGGGGAGCATCACCTTCCAGGCGAGATTCATGAGCTGATCGAACCGGAACCGTGGCCAGCTCCAGCGGACGAGCATGAAGAACAGGATCACACCGAGGATCTTGGCTGAAAGCACGCCGAAGCGAATGAGGGCCACCGTCCAGGTTTCGACGGGGCCGGAGCCCGTCACTCCCCAGAGGTGCCAGCCGCCCAGAAACATGATCACGATCAGGAACGCCGCCGTGACCATGTGGAGGAACTCGGCCACGAGGAAGAGCAGGAGCTTAATGCCCGAATACTCGGTGTGATACCCGCCGACGAGCTCCTGCTCGGCTTCGGGCAGGTCAAAGGGGAGCCGCGCCGCCTCGGCGAAGGCGGCCACGAGAAATACGAGAAAGCCGAGCGGCTGGGCGAAGGCATACCACACGCCCGTGTCGGCCTGCGCGTTCATGATCGTGTCGAGCTTGAGCGACCCCGCCGCGAGCACCACGCCCAAGAGGCCGAGGCCCAGCGGAATCTCGTAGGCCACGAGTTGGGCGCTCGAACGCAGGCCGCCGAGGAAGCCATACTTGTTGTTGCTCGCCCAGCCGCCGAGGAGCACGCCGTAGACGGCGATGCTCGACAGCGCGAACACCCAGAGCACGCCCACGTCGAGCCCGGGCGCCACGAGCAGCGGCTCCTCGCCGGTGAGCCCGAGGGCGGGGATCGGGGGCAGTGAGCTGCCGAACGGGATGGCGGCGAAGATCGCCAGCGACGCCGCGAGGATCACGAGAGGCGCCGCCGTGTAGAGCACCTTGTCGACGTGCCGCGGGGTAAAGTCTTCCTTGAGGATGATCTTGAGGCCGTCGGCGAGGGGCTGGCCGAGCCCGAAGAGCCGCACCTTCGTGAGCGGGATGCCGACGCGGTTGGGGCCTTTGCGATCCTGCACCCAGGCGGCCATCCAGCGCTCGACGAGCACGAGGTAGGCCGCCGCCGTCATCAGGCCGCCGACCAGAAGGCCAATCTTCACGAGCGCTACGATCGTGGGCAACGAGGGAAGATAGTCGCTCATGCCAGTTGCCCCACGCGAAGGTCGACGCCGGTGGCCGGGATCTCACCGGCGAGCGCCGCAAACGAGGCCGACGAGCCCGCGATCTGCTGCCGCACCGCGACGGGGTCGTAGAGACCGCGGCGACCGAGCATGTTCCAGAACAGCCGCCCTTCCGGCCAGACGCCGGCCGGCGGCTTGATCGCCTGGCCAAAACTCTGCGCCCGGTGGGCCACGTTGACCCAGGTGCCCGCTCGCTCGGCGAATCCTGCCGCGGGCAGCCGCCACGTGGCGTGCTTCGTGAGGGGCGAATCGAAGAGGTCTTGCACGACCACGCACGCGAGGTTCGCGAAAGGAGAAGCCGTCGCGTCGTCGATCCACGGAGTCGGATAGCCGCCGGTGATCCAGGCGGCGTCGGCGTTGCCAGCCTCGACATGCGCGAGCAGGTCGCCCCAGGAGCGGCTCGCTGGATCAAAGAGCGCGACCACGGCCTCCACGCCCTTGCGGTTGGGGCATTTTTCGGCGCGGATCGTGAAGCCGCCAGGGAAGGTCTCGTCGGCGCCGACCGTGGGCACGTGGCCCACGGCAAGGAAGGCCTCGGGGTCGATCGACCGGGCGACCGCACAGAGCATCCAGGCTTCTTCGACCGTGAGCATCGGCGAGACGGCCACGGCCAGCCGGCCCGCAGCCTTGAGGTCGGCCCGCAGCCGTGTCGTCACGTCGGCCCATTCGACCGCGTCGAAGGCGTCGGCGGGCGCGCCGTGGCCGTTCGTGGCCATGTCGCGACGGCGGCCTGCGGCGAGCACCCGCGACTGATCATGGAGGTGGTGCCAGCCATAGCGGCCGTCATCGCACATCCACCATTTGTTCGTGTGCGGATTCTCACGGGGCTTGAGCCGGTAGACGGTGTCTTGGTTGTGCTCGGTGTGGATCGAGCAGCCGGCCGAGCAGCCGCCGCAGACGTTCGCCTCGCGCTTCAGGAACCAGACCCGCTGCTGATAGAGAAAGTCTTTGTCGCCGAGCGCGCCCACCGGGCAGAGATCGACCACGTTGCCGGCGAGTTTGTTGTCGAGCGGGAAACCGGGAAAGACGTCGATCTCTTCCTTCGCGCCGCGGCTCGTCACCATCAGCTCACCGGTGCCGCTGACCTCGCGGGTGAACCGCACACAGCGGGTGCACATGATGCAGCGATCGACGAACAGCGTGACTGTGGGGCCGACGTCGCGCTTGCGGCTCGTGAAGGGATGGAGATCGGCCCGCCGCTCGGCCTGTCCGTGCTCGAAGTGGTAGTCCTGCAGGAGGCACTCGCCGGCCTTGTCGCAGATCGGGCAATCGATCGGGTGGTCGATCAGGAGCGCTTCCTCGACGCGGGCCCGGCTGTCGATTACCGTCTGGCTCTCGGTGACGATCACCGTGCCATCCTTGACGGGCGTTTGGCAGCCCGGCACGAGCTTCGGCACCATCGTGATCTTGCCGGTGGCGGCGTCGCGGCTGCCCGTTTCGATCAGGCACATCCGGCAGCTGGCCACGACCGAGAGGCCGGGATGCCAGCAGTAGTGCGGGATCTCCTTGCCGGCGCGGCGCGCCGCTTCGATGCAGTTGAGCCGCTCGTCGGCCCCGATCTCGATCTCTTGTCCGTCGACGATGACGACCGGCATCAGTGGGCTCCGACGATCTGCAGGGCGGGCACGGGGTCGGTGACCATCCAGCCCGAGGGATTGGTCCGCTTGATGTAATCCTCGAACTCGCCGCGGAACTTCTTGATCGCGTTCTTGATCGGCCAGGCGGCGCCGTCGGCCAGGCCGCAGATCGTGCTGCCCGGCATCATGCCCATCGTCTGGCCGATCTCGAGGAGAAGGTCGAGATCCTTGAGCCGGCCCTTGCCGGCCTTGATCCGCTCGAGCATCCGCAGCGACCAGCTCGTGCCCTCGCGGCAGGGGGTGCACTGGCCGCACGACTCGTGGGCGAAAAACCGGCAGGAGTTGTGGAGGAAGTCGACGATGCTCGTCTGATCATCGATCACGACCACGGCCGCGGTGCCGAGGCCGAGGCAGCCGACCTTGCCCGGGCCGGCGAAGTCGAGGGGCGTGTCGAGTTCGCTCTCGGTCATCAGGCCCATCGAGATCCCGCCGGGGATCACGGCCTTCGCCTTGCGGCCCTTCCAGACGCCCCCGCCGAACTCATCGATCAGTTGCCGCGCCGTGATGCCAAGCGGGGCCTCGTAGCAGCCCGGCTTTTCGACGTGGCCTGAGAGGCAGTAAAGCTTCGGCCCGTAGGAGCCGGGATCGCGGGGATTCGCCGGATCGGCCGGCACGCCGATCGACTTGAACCAGTCGACACCGCGGCGGGCGATCTGGGCCACACAGGCCATCGTTTCGATGTTGTTCACGACCGTCGGCTTGCGAAACAGTCCTTCGATCGCCGGGAACGGCGGCTTGATCCGCGGCCAGGCCCGCTTGCCTTCGAGGCTCTCGATGAGCCCCGTCTCTTCCCCGCAGATGTAGGCCGCGGCCCCGCGATGCAGGTAGATGTCGAGCGAGAAGGTCGTGCCGCGGATGTTTTTCCCGAGGTAGCCGGCCGCGTAGGCCTCATCGATCGCTGCCTGGAGCCGATGCCAGCTGTGGGGATATTCGTACCGCAGGTAGATGTAGGCCGTGGAGGCCCGCGTGGCATACGACGAGAGGATGATCCCCTCGATCACCTGGTGCGGGTCGTCCTCCATCAGGATCCGGTTGTTGAACGTTCCCGGCTCGCTCTCGTCGGCGTTCACACAGAGATAGATCGGCCCCGGATGGTCCTTGGGCAGGAACGTCCACTTGAGGCCGGTGGAAAAGCCGGCCCCGCCGCGGCCACGGAGCCCCGAAGACTTCACCATCTCGATGACGTCGACGGGCTGCTTCTCGGCGAGCACCTTCTCGAGCGGCGCATAGCCGCCGCGGCTCTTGTAGCTCGTGATGGAGTGGCCGTCGGGCACGCCGACGGCTTCGAGCAGGACAGGCTTGAATGGCGTCATGTCAGGTGGCCCTCGCACGCGGCTTCTTGAGCTCGGCCTCGGCGGCCTCGGGTGTCATGTTCTTGAGGAGATCGTCATTGGCAAGGATGCAGGGAGCGAAGTCGCAGGCGCCGAGGCACTCGGCCGGCTCGATCGTCAGCTCGCCGTCGGTCGTCGTGCCGTATGGCTCCACGCCGTTCTTCTGGCAGAGGTGCTCGAGCAGGTGGTCGCCGCCGCGCAGCGCACACGACACCGAACGGCAGACGAACGCCCGCACCTTGCCGTGCGGCTTCTCCTGGTGGAAGAACTGGTAGAAGGTGAGCGTGTCCTGCACCTCGGCGGGCGCGAGGCCGAGCACCTGGGCGATCTCGACCACAGCTTCGAGCGGCACGTGCAGCAGTTCGGCATTCACGATGTGCAGCGCGGGCAGTGTGAGGGCCTGGCGATTCGGATACCGCGGCGCGAGCGCCTCGATCTTCGCCACCATCTCGTCGGTCAGGACTTTTCGCTGGGCGATCATCGGTCGAGCTCCGCGGCGATGATGTTGAGGCTGCCGAGCACGGCCACGACGTCGGAGAGGGTGTGACCGCGAATGAGAAACGGAAACAGCGCGAAGTGAAGCACTGACGGCGGCCGGCAGCGGGCTCGGTAGGCCGTGTCGTCGCCGTCGCCCACGATGTAGAAGCCGAGTTCGCCGTTGGGCGCCTCGATCGCGGCGTACGATTCCTCGAAGGGCACTTCGAAGCCGCGGTTGGCCATTGAGAGCTCGAAGTGCGAGATGGTGCCCTCGATCGACGAGTAGACCTGCTGCTTGGTCGGCAGAGCCGTCCGCTGGTCGATGCCCACGTTCACCGGGCCGCCCGGCAGGTGTTCCAGGGCCTGAGCCACGATCTTCAGGCTCTCCCGCATCTCCTGCATCCGCACGAGATACCGGGCGTAGCAGTCGCCGGCACTGGCGCAGGCGATCTTGAAGTCGAGGTCGCCGTAGGCGAGGTAGGGCTCGTCTTTGCGCAGGTCGCGGGTCACGCCGCTGGCCCGGGCCACGGGGCCGGAGGCACTGCGGTTGATCGCCTCGTCTTTGGTGAGCACGCCCACGCCCCTCGTGCGATCGACGAAGATCCGGTTGCGCGTGAGCAGCCGCTCCATGTCGTCAAGCGTTTTCGGGAAGGTCTTCACGAAGGTCCGGATCTTCTCGATCACGAGCGGCGTGAAATCCTGCGACACGCCGCCGACGCGAGTGTAGGAATTCGTGAACCGGGCACCGCAGAGCGTCTCGAAGATGTCGTAAATCACCTCACGCTGGTAGAAGGCGTAGAGGAAGAAGGTGAAGGCCCCCGTGTCGAGGCCGACGGCGCCGTTGGAGAGCAGGTGGTCGCTGATGCGGGCGAGCTCCGCGACGATCGTGCGAATGTATTTGCACCGCGGCGTGAGCTCCAGGCCGAGCAGGGCCTCGACGGCATGGTGCCAGGCCACGTTGTTGGCGATCGGCGAGATGTAGTTCATCCGATCGGTGACCGTCACGTATTGGTTGAACGTGAGGTGCTCGCCGATCTTCTCGAAGCCGGAATGGAGATACCCCATCTCCGGCATCGCATCGACCACCCGCTCGCCTTCGAGCTTGAGCACGAGACGGAGCGTCGTGTGCGTGGCCGGGTGTTGCGGGCCGAAGTTGAGCGTCCAAAGATAGTCTTCGTCGCGGGCGGCGGCGTCGCGGCTGGTCGCGTCGAATTCGGCTGGGGCAATGGACATGGGTTAGCTGTGGTCCCGGGTGATGACGGGGAAGTTGTGGCGTTCGCCGCGGCCCTGGAGCGGATAGTCTTTGCGGAGCGGGTGGGCGGTGAATTCCTCGGGCATCACGAGGCGGCGGAGGTCGGGATGGCCCTCGAAGCGGATGCCGAACAGATCCCAGACTTCGCGCTCGAGCCAGTTCGCGCCCTCCCAGAGCGGCACGACGCTCGGCACCACGGGATCGGGGTCGTCGACGAACACGCGGACGGTGAGCCGTTGGTTCGTGGCGGTGTTCGCGAGCAGATACACGAGGCCGTAGCGGTGCTTCGCGCCCTTGTAGTCGAGATAGTCGACACACGTGACGTCGATGAGCAGGTCGAAGCCGAGTTGCTTGAGAAGCCGGAGCGCGTCGCGGGCGTCAACGGCCCGAACCTCGACCCGCGTCTGGCCGCGGAAGACCGACTGGTGCATGTCGCCAAACCGCTCGGCGAGCGAGGCGACGACGTCATCAACGGCGGGAGGCGTGAAGGGCATGAGACAGGCGTGAGGCGGCTCGGGAGTCAGGAACGGGCGGAGGGTTCGGCGGCGGCTGCGAGTTCGCGCTGCAGCACGGGATTGCGGGAGGCGTCGAGCGAAAGCGGCGCGGCGATCTCCACCAGCGCCCGTTTGCGGGCCTGGCGGCCGGCCGTGTCGAACTCGCGGCCCGTGATTGTGCCCTCGCGCTGGATCTTGTCCTGAAGGTCGATGATCGCCTGGATGAGCTGCTCGGGCCGCGGTGGGCAGCCGGGCACGTACATGTCGACGGGGATGAAGCGGTCGATACCCTGCACGACGGCATAGGTATCGAACACGCCACCGGTGCTCGCGCATGCGCCCATCGAGATGCACCACTTGGGCTCGTGCATCTGCTGCCAAATTCGCTGGAGCACCGGCAGCATCTTCATCACCACGCGGCCGGCCACGATCATCAGATCACACTGGCGGGGGCTGAACCGAAACACCTCGGCGCCGAACCGGGCCAGATCGTGCTTGCTGGCGCCCGTGGCCATCAGCTCGATGCCGCAGCAGGCCGTGGCGAACGGCATCGGCCAGAGGCTGTTTTTCCGGCACCAACTGGCCAGTTCGTCGAGCTTGCTGACGAATACGTTTTCGGGAAGTTCGAGCTTCGGACCATTGTCTACCGCCATCGAAACACCCCCTTGCGCCAGTCGTAGGCGAAGCCCACGATCACCAGTGCGATGAACGCCATCGCCCCCATGAACACGAGCCCGCGGGAAGAAACCAGGCCGTCGGCCACGGCGGCGTCGATCCCGGCTCGGGAGCGGCTCGCCACGGCCCACGGATAGAGAAACAGGAGTTCGACGTCGAACACGAGAAACGTGATCGCCACGAGGTGAAACCGCACGTCGAATCGGCGGCGGGTGTCGTGGACGGGGTCCATGCCGCTCTCATACGGCATCTCCTTGACCGCTCCCGACCGCCGCGGCCCGACGAGCTGCGCAAACACGAGCAGGCCCACCGAAACGGCGGCCGCGATCGCGACGAACAGCAGGACCGGCAGGATGGCGTCCATGGCGGGCTCGAACCTCGATCGGAGGGCGTCCGTGACCACCCGGGAACGGCTCCGGGAGACCACGTACGTGTGAAAATCGGCCGTAGGAACGGACTTCGTGAAATCTGTCACAAAGTCCGACCTGCAAAAGGCCGGGGGGCCACGCCCACCGGCCGAGCCGTCACAACCCACAGAGTTATACAGTCCTAGCCCGCCGCCGACGAGAAGGGCCCGTTCGGCCCCCGAAAGAACTCGACAGGGACGGGTCTGGTTGGCTATCCCATCGGTTCACCCCCGGCAGTACGTTCCGTCCCGTGTCCTACTCTCTCCGCAATCTCGACGCCCTCGAAGCCGAGGCGATCCACACGATCCGCGAGGTCGCCGCCGCCTTCGAGAATCCGGTGCTGCTCTATTCGATCGGCAAAGACTCGATGTGCATGCTGCACGTGGCCCGCAAGGCGTTCGCGCCCGGGCCGGTGCCCTTCGCGCTCTTGCACATCGACACGACCTGGAACTTCCGGGAGATGATCGAGTTTCGCGACCGCTATTGCGCCGAGCACGGCTTCAAGCTGATCGTACACGTGAACGAGAAGGCGCTCGCGGCCGGCATGAACCCGTTCGACTATCCGAGCAGCGTCTACACGCCGACGATGAATACGCATGCCCTCATCGACGCCCTCGACACCTACCGCTTCGACGCCGCCCTCGGCGGCGGCCGGCGCGACGAGGAGAAGTCGCGGGCCAAGGAACGCGTGTTTTCGTTTCGCGATGCCAATCATCAGTGGAACCCGAAGAACCAGCGGCCGGAGCTCTGGGATCTCTCCAACACGCGGATCAGCCGTGGCGAGAACATCCGCGTGTTCCCGCTCTCCAACTGGACCGAGCTCGACATCTGGCAATACATCCACCGCGAACAAATCCCACTCGTGCCGCTCTACTTCGCCGCCGAGCGGCCGGTGGTGGTGCGCGAAGACCAGCTGATCATGGTCGATGACGATCGCTTCCGGCTCGCGTCCGGCGAGGTGCCGATGGTGAAGCGGGTGCGGTTTCGCACGATGGGCGACTATCCGCTCACGGCGGCGCACGAATCATCGGCCGTGACGGTGCCGCAGGTGATCGAGGAGATGCTGCTCACGAAGACGAGCGAGCGACAGGGCCGGTTGATCGACAAGGACGAGGCCGGCTCGATGGAGAAAAAGAAGCGAGAGGGCTACTTTTAAGGCAGGCGACTTCCTTGGTGGAAACGCCGGCTCGGGGTTGCCCCATACCATCTCGCCGGACGCTCACTGCGAGCTTGCTGTCGCGCCGTCGCCGCCGTCCCGGCGTCGTCTCCGGCTTACGGTCGCCAGGCACAGCCCGGCTCCCACGCCTACGGCGTCAGGGCCGGAGGCCCGGGTGAATACCGGCCGACGGCGGTCGGCCAAGGGAAAATGGCACGATGCCATGTTTCCCGTGAAGCGGCCCACATACGCCGGCTCAATGGTAGGGGCAACCCCTCGCCTCGCCGATCGCGCCATGTGCTGCCGGGCTGGAGGCCCGGCTCACCTCCGGCCGGAGGCCGGCAAGCAAAACGAGGCCAGGATGGCTCGTTTTGCGTGAAGCTAGAAATTGCCCACGGAGAAGCCGACGTAGGCGCCCCAGGGGCCGACACCGACCGTCATGCCGCCGCCCTTGCTGTCGGAGAAGGGCGGCTTGCCGCCGCCCTGACTGCGATACGGCGAGTAGGCCGGGGCGCTGTTGGCCTGGGCGGCCGCGGCTGCCGCCGCCTGGGCCGTGAGCTGCCGCGATGCCTGAGCTTGCTGCACGAGCTCCTGCCGGCCCTGGTCGAAGGCAGCCTGCTGCCGCTGCAGCGACTGCCGCTTCGTCTCGATCTTCTGGATCTCCTGGGAAAGCTCGCCGGCCGACATGCTCACGACGTTCGGAATGTCCTTGAGCACCTCGTCGCGCTTCCGGTCCGACATCGCCGAGAGATACTGCCCCACCCAGGCGCGGGCGTCTTTCGCCTCGGGCGAGTCCATCACCTTGAACTTCTGCTCGAGGTCCTCGAGGAGATATTCGAGTTCGTACGACGACATCTTCGCGACGCGATGGTTGAAGTCGCTCTTGATCTTCTGCACCTGCTTGGGCGGGTAGATCTCCTGCGTGTCAAGCCAGTCGCCGAGCTCGAACACGGCCCGGCGCCAGCGGGAGCTGCGGAGGATCTCGGCCTTCTTCGCGATGTCGTCCTGCGGTGCGGCGGCGGCGTCAGGAGCGGGAGCGGTCTGCGGAGCGGGCGCCTGGGCGAGGGCTTCGGGCGTGATCGCCGTGAGGGCCAGCAGCAGCGCGGCCACCGTCGGCAGGCGGAGCACGATGCATGGAAGAAGCGTGTTCATTTCGCGGCACTCCCCGGCTTGCGGATCATCGTCATGTTGACCGGCGGCAGATGCTCACCGCCGGTGTGCGTGTGGAACGACTGCCACGTGCAGCGGTCCTTGCCGTCATACGTGTAGACGTTGAGCGACGCGGTCTGGCTGCCGTCGGGGAGCACGGCTGTCGTGCGGGCGATCCACGAACCGCCGTCGCGGCTCCAGAAGGCGTCGCCGTGGCCTCCGTCGGCGCTGAACACCCACGAGCGGATCTGCCGCGAGAGCGGGTCCCACCCGATCCGCTGGGTGACGTGCATCGGGGCCAGGGGCTCAACGCCGCTCGTCGCCGGGGGTGTGATCTTCATGTCGCGGAGGAGAAACGTGCGGCCGGCATTCCAACGGACCGACACGTCGATCGTCGGCCGGGCCGTCTTTGCATCGGCCGGAGCGTTGTCGACAACGCTCCAGTCGCCCACCATCCAGTCGAGATCGGCCAACTGGGCGGCGCCCGTCGCCGTAGGAAGTTGGCCCTCGCGCAGGCTCGCGAGTTTCCACGCGCCGCCCTGTCGCACCCACGTGGCCGAAAACCGTCCGGCTTGCGGCGTGGCCGAGCCCGGGAGCACCACGTCGATCATGCCGTCTTCGAGCGCAACGTCGGGCGTGAGAAACCGCAGGCTCGTGTCGTGCACGCGAAACTCTGGCCGCGGTGCTCCGGGGGCGGGGGCTGCCGTGAGGGCCATCGTGTCGCGGCCTTTCGTGACCATGCCATGGTCGTCCACGATGTCGCCGTCGGCCGTCCACAGGGCTGCGAGGGCCTTGCCGTCGCCGCGGGCAAGCGCTTCTTGATAGGCACTGCCGGCAGCGCGGATCGCCTTCTCGTCTTCCGACGACTGGGCCCGCACGATCCCGGCCGTGGCGACGAGCAGGGTGGCGACGACGGCAAAAGACGCGACACGGGTCATGAGGCACCTGGAAAAACTGTTGGTGGTGGGCGCACGCCCTTGAAATCGTATCACGCGGCCGGCGGAGCAGGAAAGAAACAGCCCGGTTTGGTACGGTGAATCTCGCATGACAGACCATGTCGCCACGCTCGCTGATCTCGTCCGACGCCCCAGCGTCAATCCGATGGGCCGCGAGGTGGCGGGCCCGGAGTATCTCGAGGGCCGGGTCACCGACCACCTCGTGCAGCGGTTTTCGGCGACCGGGCTGGCGTGGGCCCGGCAGCCCGTGGCGCCGGGCCGCGACAACGTGATCGCGCGTCTGGAGGCGACGCTGCCCGATGCACCGGTCATCCTCTGGGATGCCCATCAAGACACCGTGCCGGCCGACGGCATGACCATCGATCCGTTCGCGCCGCTCGTGCGTGATGGCCGGCTCTATGGCCGTGGGGCCTGCGACGTGAAGGGGGGCATGGCGGCGATGCTCGCGGCGCTCGCGCGGCTGCAGGCCGCGGGCACCGTGCGGACGAAGACCGTCATTTTTTCAGCGACCGTCAACGAGGAGTTCGGCTTCTCGGGAGCGAAGGCGCTCGTGCGGCTCTGGACGCAGCCGGTGGCGGAGCACCTGCCGACCGACACCGCGGCCCGCGAGCTCGTAGGCGGCCGGCCCACGGCCGCGATCGTGGCCGAGCCGACCGAGCTCGACATCGTCACGCAGCACAAGGGAGCCGTGCGCTGGCGGATCAAGATCCACGGCCGTGCCTGCCACAGCGCGTTTCCGGAGCGCGGCGACAATGCGATCTATCCAGCCGGCCGCGCCGTGCTGGCGATCGAGGACTTGGCCCGCGAGCTCCTCCGCCGCCGGCCGGATCAGCCGTGCGGACCGCCGACCCTGAGCGTGGGCACGATCCGGGGGGGCACGGGCGTGAATCTTGTGCCCGATCTCGTCGTGCTCGAGATCGACAGGCGGCTGGTTCCCGGAGAATCGCCCCACGACGCCCGCGAGGAATTGATCCGGCGGATCGCCACCGCCGTGCCGGGCGCGCGGATCGAGCACGAACTGCCGTTCGTGGAGAGTGCCGGGCTGCCGGAGGCGATCGGCGGCGGGTGTGCCGAAGCGATCGAACTGGCCGGCCGCGCGATCGGCATCGAGTGCCGCCGCACCGCGGCCCGCTATGGCACCAACGCCAGCATCTTCGCCGCAGCCGGCGTGCCGAGCGTCGTCTTCGGCCCGGGCTCGATCGCCCAGGCCCACACGGCCGACGAATGGATCGACCTCGACGAGGTCGACGAGGCGGCCCGGATCCTGTGCGGCGTCGTGACGGCGTAGTGGCTACTAGCCGCCGCCCAGGAGCTTCGCGATCTCGAGCCCGAGGATGATCGCCACCCCCATCAGCGACTCTCCGGCGATCAGGCCGCTCGAGACTGGCACGACGAAGCGTTCGGCGGCCTGCGGATTCGCCCGCGCGAGACTCCAGGCGACGAGGGCGCCGGCAAACATGGCGATCGAATTGAAGGCGGGGATCACGCCGGCGATGCCGAGGCCCGTGGTCGATGGGAGCCACGGCCGCAGACGCTCTGGCCCGAACGTTTCGAGGAGCGTGAGCGCGATTCCGAGCACGGCGCCCACCACGATCGCCTCGAGCGCACCCTCGGGCAGCGCGTGGATACCTTTGGCCAGCAATTCAGCCACGCCCGCCCACACCTTGGCCGACGGGGCGGGCAGCGACTCGGAGCCGAGCCGCTCGGGATTCCGCTGCACGACGAACAGATACGCCGGCACGCTCGCGATGGTGCCCGCCACCACGCCGAAGAGCTGCGAGATCGTCTGACTGCGGGGATTGCCGCCGAGCAGGTAGCCACTCTTCAGGTCGGTGAGCAGGTCGGCCGCGTGCGAGGCCGCCCCCGAGGTGATCGAGGCCGTCATCAGGTTCGTCGTGATGTTCGTGGGCGCGACCACGCCGTAGATGAGCTGGGTGATCTTGCCCATGGCGCCGATCGGGGTGATGTCGGTCTCGCCGGTGGCCCGCGCGGCCACGATCGAGAGCAGAAACGTGACGAGTACGGCGAGGATGCCCATCCACCAGGTGATGCCGAACAGCCAGTGGCCGAGGAACACGCAGGCCGCTCCCGACACGAGCGTGCCCGTCACGAACCACGACGACGGCACCTCCACGTGCGCGAGCGGGTCGTCGGGCTTGTCCGTCGTGCCGCCCACGAGCTGTGAGAGCCCGCCGAAGGCGCGGACGACCGTGCGCCACTTGAAGGCGAACGATAACAGCCCCGAGGCGACCATCATCGCCGTCGCCGGCCAGAGCACCCACGAAACGATGCCCCGATAGCCCGGCTGGGCGATCCCGTGCTCGACGAGGATCGGCCCAATCAAACCATAGAACACGACCGATCCCACGAGCATCGACGACGCCACCCGCATCCCCATGATCGCCCCGGCGGCCACCATGATCAGCGAGCCCTCGATGCCGAGCGTGTATTTCGTGAGCAGGTCGCGGGCTGCGGCCGAGGGCCAGAAGGGGATCTCCGCCGGAAACGCCCACGACGCGACGGCCTTGAACTGCGGCACGAGGTCGCGCCACACAGCGACGATCGCGCCTGCGAGCCCGGCCCCGAACAGCGACCGGGCCTTGGCCACCGATTCGGCCCCGTCGCTGTGCATGCTCTCGAGCGTCTCGGCCGTGGCGATGCCGGAGGGGAAGGGGAGCTGGTCGATGTTGATCAGCTGCCGCTTGAGCGGAATCGCCATGAACACGCCGAGCATGGAGAGGGCCGCGAGCCAGAGGCCGATCTCCCACCAGGCGAGCATCCGCCCCGTGGTGAGGTAGAGCGCGGGAATCGCCGATACGAGGCCGGCACTGCTCATGTAGCCTGCGGCGCTGGCGGCGCTGCTCATCGTGTAGTTCTCGAGGATCGTGAACGGCCGGTCGCGCCAGGCGGGCACGACCGATTCGAGAAACCGAAACACGGCGAAGGCGATGATGCAGGCCGTGATCGTGACGCCGAGCCCCCAGCCCGTCTTGAGCCCGACGTAGAGATTCGAGATCGACATCACGCCGCCGATCACCATCCCGGTGACCACGGCCCGCGGCGAGAGCTGCACCGCGTCATCGCCTGCATACACGTTCGCGAGCCACCACCGCGCCGCCTCACGCTCGTCAGTGAACGGCGGATGTCGGTGGGTGGTCATGGGGCGGATTCTACTGATGCGCCGGCTGGGGTTGCTTGGCAAATCAACGCGCCCAATCCGGCTCGGGGTCGCCCCTACCATCTCGCCGGACGCTCACTGCGCCCATCCTGGGCTTCACTCGCTCGGATGTGCCTGCGCTCCGGCATCCTGCCTGCGCTGGTCACATACGCCGTCTCAATGGTAGGGGACAACCCCGATCCTCCCGTCTGGAAGCCCGAGGCGTGAGCCGAGGGGAATGCGCGTCGTGTTTCGCCACCGGGGCATCCTCTCGGCTTACGCCTCGGGCTTTCGTTGAGGAGGCTTCGGGCTCCCCGTGTCCCGGGAGCCGGCGTAGCTGACCAGCGCAGGCAGGATGCCGAAGCGCAGGCAGGTCCGAGCGAGTGGAGCCCAGGATGGGCGCAGCGAGCGTCCGGCGACGGGATATGGGGAGCCCGAAGCCGGCGCGGCTCCAACACATTCAGCGCTAAAACACGTCGAGGTGGAAGTGGTGGCCTTGGTGGTAGCGGCGCGACTTCGGGTAGTCGTTCTGCCACCGGCGGTTGTAGACCGGCACTCGCATCTCTTGCGGATAGCGGTAGTAGAGGTCGTTGGCGCTCTGGTAGTAGGCGTCGGCGTAGAAGTTTTGCGGATACCACACGTAGGGATAGTGGTAGAAGCGATTCCAGTCGGGCGTGGCGGCGGAATAGCCCCACTGGCGGCCGTAGGCCTGCTGCCCTGGAGCCTGTGCGTGCGCTGGAGTGGCGGCGAACAGCATCGCCCCGGCCGCGAGGCCAAGGGCGGCAACAAAGTGCCGTGTCATCGGATTGTCCCCCTGAAAAACAGAACCCAGGGGAGGTATCGGCCGCCCGCACGACCGGTCTTTACGGAAAAACCGTTACGGCTTTCCCGCTGTCTGCGCCTTTGCCCCGGCTTTTGTGGTCGCGGCCCCGGGCAGGCGGCCTTCGGCGAGCTCGCGGTCCCACTCCTCGATGAGCGGCCAGTCGGGGGCGCACGTGCCGAAGTCGGCGAGCTTGAGGTAGCCACGCAGGCGGTCGAGCGTGCGGTCGAGCAGCCGGTCGTCTTTGCGGAAGATCGGTCCGTGGCTCGGGAGCAGCCACTCGACGTCGCTCGCGGCGATCCGCTCGAGCGAGCGGATGAACGACGGAATGTCGCTGCCGTGGTGCGCGTCGATCGCCCCCACCGAGCCGTCGCGATAGATGTTGTCGCCCGAGAGCAGGAGGTTGCCGAGGCGAAACGCGAGCTGGCTGTCGGTGTGGCCGGGCGTGTGCCAGACCTCGAGGTGATGGCGGCCGATCTCGATCAGGTCGCCGTCGCGGATCTCGCGGTCGGTCTTCACCGGCGGCATCTCGAGGTGCACATTCTGGGCGGCGATCTCGGCGAAGGTTTTGATCTTGTCGCCCGACTCGAGCGACGCGACGGCGAGGGGATGGGCGAGCACGGGCGCCTTGAGAATGGCTTTCGCCTTAGCGAGGCCCTGGATGTGGTCGACGTCGGCGTGGGTCGCCACGAGCGCCCGGCACTGGGCGAGGGGAAAATCCAGCTGCCGGACGAGTTCGATGATCTCGTCCACGCTCTCCTCGTAACCGATGTCGATAAGAGCCCATTCGAGACCGTCGTAGACGAGATAAACGTTGCACCCGATGCGGTAGCCCGCCTGGTGGTTGATCTCGATCACACCGGGGAACACGGGACGGCGTTCGATCATGGCTCGATCAGTACGTGGGCATGCCGCGGGGACGACCGGGCGAATGTGCGGGCGGAAACCGGAGAGGACGTACGTGCGTACGGAAGGCTGTTCCTCGCAGAGCAGTGTACGGGAGCCGCTCCGGGGCGGCAATGAACGCTGCCGCCCCCCGGGCATGAAGAGCGAGCGGCGAGCGTGTGCGCACCACGGAATCCGACCCGGAGCGGTGACATCGCCGCGTTCAGGCGGCCTTCAGGCGTGGCGTGGCGGCGTTGCCTATGGCAGCCGCCCCGCCGGTCACTGCGAGGGCCTCGAGCAGGAGTCGCTCGCGGCACTCCCGCGCCGTGCGCTCGTCGGCTCCCGGGCACACGGCCGCGATCTCGACGGTCACGCCGTCGCCGGTCGGATCACCGAGCGTCACGCTCGAGGCCGCTGGATCGAGGCCGGGGTGTGCGGCCACGAGTTGGCGCAGTGCATCGAGCCGCTGCCGCAGCGCCGGCGGTCCGCCTATCGTCGGCAGCGTGAGCGTGATCGACAGCGGGATCCGGTCGCGGCTCGAGAAATTCACGAGCTGCGACTTCGCGAACTCGGCGTTCGGGATCGAGATCACCGTGTGGTCGAGGCCGCGGATGCGCGTCGAGCGCAGGCCGATCCGCTCCACGCGGCCGCGCACCGCACCATATTGGCACTCGTCGCCGATCCGCACCGGCTTGTCGGCGAAGATCACGAGCCCGGCGATCAGGTTCTCCATCGTGTACTGCGAGGCCAGCGCGATCGCGAGGCCGCCGGCGCCGAGCCCGGCGACCAGTGGCGTCACCGGCACACCGAAGGAGTCGGCGGCGGCGATCAGAATCCATGCCACGGCGAGAAACCGGCCGACATTGCTCGCAAGCCGCACGAGCTGCCCCTCGATAGAGTCGGCGCCCATCCGTCGCCAGGCGAGAAACCGTTCGGTGGCCCAGGCCGCGGTGTCGAGCACGCCGGCCACCACCCCCACGAGCATGACCGCCCGCGCGATCACCTTGGCCGCCACCAGGATTTCACCGGTGAGGCGGATCTGCCAGGTGCAGAGCCAATCGAACAGCAAACCCATCGCGACGAGCGCCGCGGGCAAAAACAATCGCTCCACCACCTCGAACCTGTCGCCGGCCGAGCGGAGACGAACCCGCGCCGCCGCCGCCACCACGACCGCCGCCACGGCCACGAGCAGAATCGTGGCCATCCACTGCCAGACCGTCTCACCGCCGATCACTGTGTGGGCCCATGCGGGCAGCCGGCGGATGAGCGCTTCGGGAATCATCCAGCCGCCGAGTTGCACGTAGGAGTCGAACAGGCCGGGGCTGCCCGCATCGGGGCGGTAGGGCACGTGGCGGACGCGCTCGAAAAACTCCTCCGCGCGGGCCACGCTGTCGGCGGAGAAGACGAAGTCGCCGGCGCGGGGCCCCGTGGTGAGCCGCACGAGGGAGATCTCGGTGTTGGGCAAGCGCCAGCGATCGATCCCCGCGGTCTTCACGGCTGCAGCGTCGGGCAGTGTGTCGAGCGGCGGCAGCGGGATGCGGTCGAGCACTTCCTTGAGGCAGACCGCCGCCTCGCGGCCCTCCGTTTCCACCAGCGACGAAGGTATGGCCGACAGATCGAGGCAGCCCAGCCCTCGTTGGATGAGCCGCGCGTTTTCACTTCGGACGCCGCGGCGATTGAGGTCCTTGAAATTGGCCGCCACGCGGTCGATGGTGGCGGTAAAGCTCCGGAGCGTGGCCCGCGGGCTCGACATGTCGAGCGGCGCGAGCGGCCCCTCCTCGGCACTGGCCCGCCGGACGCCGCCCAGACAGTCGACGAAGACCACGACTAGGAACGCAAGCGTGAATGCAACGCAGCCGCGGAGCCGCCGGGGCGGGGCCAGATATGGATTCGTGATGCGTTCCATGGGTCGGCCCGAGATCGGGAATGGCAATCGAACGGGGAATTGGGGAATCTGGAGAGGGGGAATAGCAACAGCCCCCGCGAGCGACAAGATCGCCTTCATGCCACCGTCGTGCGTGGTGCTGGAAACATGCGGCGTGTGAAGCCGGGCCGGCGGATTTGCGAGTGGAAACCAGGGAAGACACACTTGCCTGGCGAGATGGCCCCGCCCTGGGCATGAGAAAGCGAGCGGCGAGCACGTGCGAAACACGACGTATGCGACTTGGGCCGGCGATGTCGCGGCGCTCTGCCGGGCCCTTGCCGCGCTCGAGCCGCTCGCCGGGCCGCTCGGCGCCGCCAACCCCGAAGGAGCCGACTGGCACGGGCAGTTGTTCGGCAAGCTCGCCGGCCAAGTGGCCCGCGAGCCCGTGCTTGTGGCCGCGGTGTGCGGCGGCACGAACACCGGCAAGAGCCTGATCGCCAATTCGCTCGTCGGCTCCTCGATGAGCCGCTCGGTCGCGGAGGCCGCCCGCACGCTCCATCCAGTCGCGAGCCTGCCCCGGGGGCTTGCCGCCACGCTCGACCTCGGCGAACTCTTTCCGGGATTCACGCCGACGCCGTGGACGAGCGATGCCGATGCGCTCGCCGCGGCCGACGAGCATCGGCTCGTGTGGCGCGAAGACCCGTCGGGCCGGCAACCGCCGCGACTGATCCTCCTCGACACGCCCGATATCGACGGCACGCTGCGGGAGAACTGGCACCGCGCCGAGCTCGTCCGCAACGCGTGCGACGTGCTGATCGCCGTGCTCACGCAGCAGAAATACAACGACGCCGCGGTGCGCGACTTCTTCCGCGCCGCCGCCCAGGCCCGCAAGGGTGTGATCGTGGTGTTCAACATGGTCGACTGGCCCCGGCAGCGGGAGCGGCTCGGCGGCTGGCTCGCCACGTTCACGGCCGAGACGGGGAGCACGCCTCTGGCCGTCTACGCCTGCCCGCACGACTTCGCGCAGGCCGAGGCGGGGCGGATCGACTTCTTCGCCGTGCCCGAGCTTACCGCCGGCGCAGCCGTCCGCGAGCTTCCGGGAGGCGTTGCGCAGCCGGAGCCCGCCGCGCCGGCCGACCTCGCGGCCGCCCTCGCCGGGCAGGACTTCGACCGCCTCAAGCGCGAAGCGATGCGGGGCGCGCTCGAGGTGGTGCTCGATCCCCGGGCCGGGGCTGGCACCTGGCTCGATGGGTTCGAGGCGACGGCCCTCGAGTGGCAGCGGGCACGGCGGCTGCTCGCCGACGAGGCGCGCGTGAGGGTGGAGCTGCCGATGGCGCCGCGCGAGGTGGTGTGGAACGAGATCTGGGCGTGGCTCGAGCCGCGCCGCAGCGGCTTCGACCTCACCGTGAGCAAGGGCTACCGCGTCGCCGGCAGCGGCGTGAAGTGGGCGGCCCGCGCGATCGGGCTGGCCCGCTCCGACTCGGAGCGGCGCGAAGACTTCTCCGCCCGTGAGCTCGCCGCCCTGAAGCAGGCGCTCGCCGACTTCGTGGAGCGGCTCGAGGATGCCGGCCGGAGCAACGAGCGGCTCGGCGCGATCCTCTCCAAGGCGCTCGTCGGCGGGGACCGGGCCGCGTGGTTCGCCGACCTCGAGCGCCGGCACGCGGCGCTGCCGATCGTGTCGGACGACTACCGGGCGTTCGTACGCGGCGAGCTCGACCGGTTCGCCAAGGAGAGCCCCGAGATGGTCCGGTGGATCGTCGCGGGATTGAACGTGGGCGCGGTGGCCCGGCCGGCGATCACGGTGGGCCTCGGCCTTGCCGGGGCCGCGGCCGTGCCCGCCGCCGCGGCCACGGCCGGCGGCCTCACGACGCTCGTGCACCACGTGGGCGACGTCGTCGTCGGCACGGCCGCGACGCTCGCGGGCGAGGGGGCGCTCGGCCTCACGATGGCGGGACTCAAGCCGCTGCTCGAGCGGCTGTTCGCCGGCTGGTCGGCGGAGCGCACCCGCGTGCTTGCCGAGACGCTTCACGATGTCGTGCTCGGCGACAGTGTCGAGGAGATCGATCGGCTCGCCGCGGCCGCAACGCGGCCCGAGGTGGCGGAGGCCCGGCGGCTCCTGCTCGAATTGCACCGGGAGTTTTCCAGCCCATGACAGCCTCGCCCGACCCCGCGACCGACACGCCGGCGCCCGCCGATCGCGGCGGGGGCTTCGACGACGCGGCCTTCGACGCGCTCGTCGCCGCGCTCGGGGCCTGGAGCGGCTCGCTGGCCGAGTGGCCGCCGGCGCAGCGCGTGCGCGGGGCGTGGGAGCAGATCGAGCCCCGGCTCGACCGCGCCCGGCGCGAACTCTCGCGCGTGCTCGTCGTGGGCGTGATCGGCGGCACCGGCACCGGCAAGAGCACGCTCGTGAACGCGCTCGCCGGCGGCACCGTCACCGCCGCCGGCGATGTGACCCGGCCCACCACCACCACGCCTGTCGTCGTGGTGGCGACCGACGTCGATTGCTCGTGGCTCCCGCTCGATCGGATGCAGGCCCGCGTGGTGCGGAGCGACGCCCCTGCCGTGGCCAACATCGTGCTCGTCGATTGCCCCGATCCCGACACGCAGGCCGACGAGGCCGCTCCCGCTGATGGCCCGTCGCGGCCGAGCGACACGAATCACAACCGCGATCTTCTCGAGGCGGTGGTGCCCGCGTGCGACGTGCTCCTCGTCGTGTCGACCGCGCAGAAATACCGCTCGTGGATCGTGGCCCGCGAGCTGGCCGCCTTCGCGCCGGGCCGGCCGCTGTTCTTCGTGCAGACGCACGCCTCACGCGATCCCGACATCCGTGCCGACTGGCGTCGCGAGCTCGAAGCGCAGGGCTTCGACGTGCCGCGGATCTTCCGGCTCGACGCCGTGGAGGCCGCCCGCCGCTCGGCAGCTGGCCTCGAGCCCGAGGCGGGATTTCGTGAACTTGTCACCGCGATCGACGAGGAGCTCGTGGGCCGTGCCGCCCGGCGCGTGCGCCGCACAGGGGCGGTCGATCTCGCCGACCACGTCGCACGGCAAACGCAACGAGAACTCGAGCCGGTCCGTGCGCCAGTCGCTGATCTGGCAGCCGGCGTGGCGCGTGAGCGGGCACGGCTCGAGACGCTCCTCGCGACGGCGGTCGAGGCGCGGCTCCGGGCGAGTCGGTCGGCCTGGCAACGGCTGATCACCGACGAGCTCGTCGACCGCTGGCACGGTGGGCCGTTCGCGATGTTTCTGCACGTCGTGGCGGCGATCTGGTCGTTCTGGCCGCGGCTGAAATCGGCAGGCGGAGGCCTGATCGGGCGGTTGCTCGCCGGCCAGACCGTCGCCACGGTCGGCGACGGCACCTGGCAGACGGTCGAGGAGCTCGGGCTCGGGGAGGCCGATGTCGAACAGTCGCGGAGCATTCTCGTGGGGCTCGCCGCGCGGGCCCGCATCGAGCAGCCGCTCGTTGGCCGGGCTCGGCTCGACGAAGCACAGGTGCGGTCCACCGTCGGCACGCTGCTCGAGCGCACCGCGGCCTGGCTCGCCACGGGCATCGACGCGATCGTGGCCGGCCGCCGCGAGCGGCTCGACAGCCCGGTGCTCCGCCTGGTGTGCGAAGTGCTGTTCTCCGGGATGCTCGTGGCGGTGCTCGTGCGGGCAGGCTGGAATTTTTTTTACGGGCGGCTGTGGTCGGGCCAGCCCGTCGAGGGGCTCGCGTTTCTCGAAGAAGCACTCGTGTGGGTGATCTTCTTCGGACTCTTCCTGCGGTGGCTCGTGTTCGCACGGCTGCGGATGGGCCTTGAAGGCGACATCGCGGCGCTCGTCGCCCGGCTCCCCAAGGCGCGGCTCGTCGATCCCCTGCTCGCCGATTTCGCGCAGGCGGCCGACGCCACGGCGCGGTTCGTGGCCCGGGGCGACGAACTCGCCGACGCGGCAGCGGCGGCTCGCGGCACACTCGCTGATCCAGTCACCGGACTCGGTCGCCTGCGGGCAGACCCCGGACCCGAGGAAGTCGGCCCGGCATGAAGTCGCAGCACTTGGTTCCGCTGCTCCTGATGTCGTGGTGGATGGCCGTCGCGGCAACGCCGGCCCCGGCAGCCGAGCTCGCCGCTGTCGTGGCCCGTGGCGAACTCGTCTGGGCGGCGGATCAGGAGGGCGGGGGGCCGCACGTGTTTCCCGATCCCGACGCGCCGCAGCGGCTCACGGGCTTCGAGGTCGAGCTGGCAAAGCTGATCGCCGCCGAGCTCGGCGTGAAGGCCCGCTTTCAGCAGGGGCAGTGGGATCGGCTCCCATTGCTCTTGGGCCACCCGGCCGACTGCGTGATCAACGGCATCGAGCTGTTGCCGGAACGCAGGCGTGATTACCACTGTTCGCGACCGTACTTTGCCTACGGGCTGCAACTGATCGCGCTGCGCGACGGGCCGCTCGACACGGTCGAAACGCTCGCCGCTCCCGGGCCTGCCGGCCGCTGGCGCGTGGGCGTGCTCACCGGCTCGGCCGCCGAATTATTCCTGCGGTCGCACTCCGAACTCGAGGTCGACGCGATCGGCTACGACGGCACGATCGACTCCCTGGAGCAGGTGAAGAGCGGCGTCCTCGACGCGGCTCTGATGGACGACTGCATCTTCAACTTCTACGCCGATCGCTTCGCCGGCCTGCGGGCCGTGGGCCGGCCGTTCGGCGGCGGGTATTACACGGTGCTCACGGCCCGCGACACGCCGCGGCTCTCCACGGCGATCGATGAGGCCCTCGGCCGGATCATCGCCGACGGCCGCTTGAAGACACTCTACGATCGCTGGGATCTCGGCGGCCGGCAGCAGATCCTCGCGCTGCGCGACGCGGCCGAAATCCCGGTCGCGACCCGCCGCTCGCTCCGCGAGCTCGCAATCGAGACGCTGCCGTTGCTGCTTTCCGCAGCGGGCATGACCGTGCTGCTGGCCGGCCTGTCGTTTCCGCTGGCGATCTTCGCGGGACTCGGCGTGGCCCTGGGGAGGCTCTACGGCCCGGCCTGGCTGCGGCCACTGCTGACCACGTGCGTGGAGGTGGTGCGAGGCACGCCGCTCATGCTGCAGCTGTATGCGATCTTCTTTCTTCTGCCGCAGGTCGGGCTCGCGCTGCCGGCGCTCGTGGCGGCGGTTCTCGGCCTCGCGCTCAACTACTCGGCCTACGAATCGGAGATCTACCGTGCCGGGCTCAAGGCCGTGCCACTCGGCCAGTTCGAGGCGGCCGTGGCACTCGGCATGACGAAGTGGCAGGCTTTGCGGCACGTCGTCGTGCCGCAGGCCGTGCGGCTCGTGATGCCGCCGGTCACCAACGACTTCATCGCACTTTTCAAGGACACGAGCGTGTGCTCCGTGATCACGGTCATCGAGCTCACGAAGCGCTACAGCGTGCTCGCCCTCTCGACCGGGCGGATCGTGGAGCTCGCCGTGATCACCGCGCTCCTCTACCTGGCGATGAGCTGGCCCCTGTCGCTCCTCTCCCGCCGCTTCGAGACCGGGCAGGAGCAACGCCCATGATCGACATCGTAGGATTATCGAAGGCCCGCGGCGGCACGCGCGTGCTCGCCGACGTCAGCCTGCGAGCCGGCGAGCGCGAGGTGACGGCGATCGTCGGTCCGTCGGGAGGCGGCAAGAGCACGCTCCTGCGCTGTTTGAACGGCCTCGAGGCCTTCGACACCGGTGCAGTGACGATCGACGCGCACCGCATGCAGCCGGGCCCGCACCCCGCGCGAGTGCTCGAACGAGTGCGACGCGACGTCGGCATGGTGTTTCAGCAGTTCAACCTGTTTCCGCATCTCTCGGTGCTCGAGAACGTGGCCCTCGGGCCGCGGGTCGTCTCCCGGCTGCCGCGGGCCGAGGCCCACGGCATTGCCGAAGCTCAGCTCGCCCGGGTGGGCATGGCGGCGTTCGCTGCCGCCCGCCCCGCGACGCTCTCGGGCGGCCAGCAGCAGCGGGTGGCGATCGCCCGGGCGCTGGCCCTCGGGCCCCGGGTGATGCTCTTCGACGAGCCCACGAGCGCGCTCGACCCGGCGATGTCGGCCGAGGTCATGGAGACGATCGTGTCGCTCGCCCGCGGCGGGCAGACCATGGTGGTGGTGACGCACGACCACGCCTTCGCCCGCCGCGCCGCCACGCAGGTGGTCGAACTTGTCGCCGGCCGCATCACCCGCGCGGGCCCGCCCGCCGAAGTGCTCGGCGAGTGACGTGGGCATGCGAAGCCCGCCGGCTTCGGGCTCCCCATATCCCGTCGCCGGACGTTCACTGCGCCCATCCATGGGCTCCGTTCACTCGGACTCACTGGCGCTGCGCCATCCTGGCTTCGCTGGTGAGTAACGCCGGCTCCCGGAATACGGGGAGCCCGAAGCCTCCTCAACTCATAGGCGCTCAGCAGTTTCGGCGGAGTCGGTCGGTGGGCACGCGCAGACGCAGGGAGTCGTTGAGGACTATGGGCGTCTGATCAAAACCCACGAGTCCTGTACTCTCAACACGACCGGAGTCGAGCATGCCTACCGCCGGCTCCGAATGCGGGTTGCTATCACATGCCTGCAGCCAGGCGAGACGGTACGGGGGAACCCGAAGCCGGCGGCGATGCCGCGAGCACGCTGCGAGTGCGTGTTTCGCACGCGCATAAAATGACTCCGCCCGGGGGTTTCCCCCCGGGCGGAGCTCACTGGCCGAAGTCGGGCAACGAAACTTCCGTTTCGACCGCTTGACTACTTACTTCGTGGCAACCGTCCGGCTCACCGCGACGACCTTGCCGGTCGTCTTCTTGGCAGCCGACGCGTCCGGCGTCGGGGCCGCAGCCTCGAGCGGAGCGGCGACCGCACCGCAGGCCGGCTCGCAGCAGCCATTGCCGGCACCGCAACCCGGCTCGCAGCAGCCGTTGCCGGCCGAGCAGTCGGGCTCACCGCAGCAGCCGTTGTCGCAGCAGCTCGACCGGTGGCAACGCTTCTTCGCGTTGTGGATGGCACGGAGAAGGTCCGCAATCGGCGTCCCACGGCAGTGCTTCTTCCGCACGCCGCAGCACGAGGCCGCACCGCAGGCCGGCTCGCAGCAGCCAGCACCAGCGTCGCAGGCCGGTTCCGCACAGCCGTTGCCGGCTCCGCAGGCGGGCTCCGCACAGCCATTGCCAGCGCCGCAGGCCGGTTCCGCACAGCCGTTGCCGGCCGAGCAGTCGGGCTCACCGCAGCAGCTGTCGCAGCAGCCGTGGTGCTTCCGCTTGCACTTTTCGAACAGACCCTTCAGGCCACCGAACAGGTCGTGCTTCTTCCGGCAGCGGGTGCCGCAGCAAGAGGCAGCGCCGCAGCTCGGCTCGCAGCAACCGGCACCAGCGTCGCACGCCGGTTCCGCACACCCATTGCCAGCACCACAGGCCGGCTCCGCACAGCCGTTGCCGGCACCGCAGCCGGGCTCACAGCAACCATTGCCGGCATCGCAGCCGGGCTCACAGCACGAGGCACAGCCCTTGTGGCCGAGCATCCGATCAAGGAGCTCGAAACCGAAAGACTGGCTACAAACGGTGACACCGAGAACCAGTGCACCGAGGAACAACATACGCTTCATCGAGCCACATCTCCTTTGCTTGTGGAGCACCCGGAAGTCGACTTCCGTTTTTGTCTTGAGGCTTCTGCGCCCCGAGGCTTGTGATCCACGAACTTTTCTGCGGCAGGCCTGTCGAGCCATTCCGTGACTCGAAGCATTTGCAGGTAACTGCCGCCCCCTGGTTGCCCGACGGGCACAGTGATTGCCCCGGGGGACAGAGTGGGCTATCGGCGGCCGGACGAAAGCGGCTTGAGTGTCTCCAAGTATTTTTCCCGGCACGACTTAGGGCTGCGTGTTGGGTAAAAAATGCCGTCGGTTTCGCGTGCATAAACTGTGCGGCGCGCGGCCGGACAATCGTCATAGTTTCGGCCTGCGTCTTTGCGCGACCGGCATAACTTCTCACTGGCTCGCGGCGAACGCTCTGCTTGACAGGGGCGGGGCCCCCGATACATTGCCAGCACGACTCTGGTGGCCGGGGTGAGC
>Ga0247836_1001685_pt1 | contig 34453 bp, 33 predicted proteins | sample LaCruzMarch2015__4_FD_187116 | JGI IMG/M metagenome (GOLD analysis project Ga0247836, IMG submission 187116) | Freshwater microbial communities from meromictic Lake La Cruz, Castile-La Mancha, Spain - LaCruzMarch2015_14m | ecosystem: Environmental > Aquatic > Freshwater > Lake | place: Spain... | reverse complement strand
TACTCATTATATATGTTAGAACACATGTCGTAAAAATATAGTTAAACGCAAAGAGCGCAAAGACAAAAATACAAATTTTATTGTCTTCAAATATCCACAAAGTGCGCAAAGACAAAAACTTAAAAGTTTTTCTTAGCGACTTTGTGACTTAGTGTTCTTTGCGTTTACAAAAAATTTTGATTATAATTATCTAACTTGTATAATCTCTAATGTTTAAGAGCTTTTCAACTCTCCCTCTTGGACTTGAACCTAAAAATGAACGCCCCTCTGATTAATAGAATATAAAATAAAAAAAACTGAACTACTTTTCAGTAATTCAGCTTTTCAGCTCTCCCTCTTGGACTTGAACCAAGGACCCTCTGATTAACAGTCAGATGCTCTAACCAACTGAGCTAAGGAAGAATTTGGATTTATTTTTTAATAAACGAGGTGCAAAAGTAACTGCTTTTACCGAAATATGCAATATCTTTGCAAAAAAATAGCAAATAAAATGATGAAAAAAGTTTTAGGAATGGGTAATGCCCTGACAGATATTTTGTTACAAATAAGTAACGATGAAGTTTTAAATAAACTTAACTTGCCCAAAGGTAGTATGCAATTGGTTGATGAAGGTAAATCGGAGGAAATTTTATCATTATTAACTGAAACTACACCCGTGATGGCTACAGGAGGTTCAGCTTCGAATACAATTAATGGTATTGCTTGCTTGGGTGGTGTTGCCGGTTTTATTGGTAAAGTAGGACGTGATTCGGTGGGCGAATTTTTTAAACGCGACATGATAAATAATGGCGTTACTCCACATATTGAATTGAGCAATACGAAAAGTGGAAATTGCACGGTTTTGGTATCGGCCGATGGAGAACGAACTTTATGTACATTTTTAGGTGCAGCTTGCGAAATTAGCGCTTCGGACTTGCGTATGGATATGTTTCAGGGATACGATATATTTCATATCGAAGGGTATTTAGTACAAAACCACGATTTGATACGTACGGCTGTTAAAATGGCGAAGCAAGCAGGCTTAATTGTATCAGTGGATTTGGCTAGTTATAATGTAGTAGAAGCAAATCTCGAATTTTTAAATGAAATGATTAGCGATTATGTGGATATAGTTTTTGCTAACGAAGAAGAAGCGCGTGCATTTACAGGTAAAGAACCGGAAGAGGCTTTGATACACATATCGGATCATTGCGATATTGCTGTTGTGAAAATCGGAAAAGAAGGATCCTACATTAAATCCGAAAGCACCAACGTAAAAGTACTTCCACGGTTGGCAAATTGCATTGACACTACAGGAGCAGGCGATTTGTATGCAGCTGGCTTTTTATACGGATTGGCTTGCAATTACAATCATGAGTTGTGTGGCAAAATTGGCTCTTTGGTATCGGGCAAGGTAGTAGAAGTAATTGGCGCTAAAATGTCGGATAAGGTTTGGGGGCAAATACATGATGAAATAAAGCAAATGTTGTAAATAAAGACAACTGACGACAGACGATAGATAACAGAAAGTCTAATTTCTAAAGTAAAGAGCTAAATTTTTCAAATAAACCAATTCCCTCTCCTTTGGAGAGGGTTAGGGAGAGGTGCCAATTCCCTCTCCTTTTGGAGAGGGTTAGGGTGAGGGCTTAGCTTTGAACAACCACAATTTCCGAACTTACTTTAATTGCTTTGCGGTATAAGGCTCCTACTCCGCAATAGGTTTCTTCCGACATTTTTACAACTTTCTCTAACTTATCAAGTGGTAAGTCCTTTCCTGTAAATGTATAGATAACATGCATTTGGTAATAATGCTTGGGATGTTCGTCGGTTACATCGCCTTGTACTTCGATATTTACATTATCGAATTCAACACGCATTTTTTTCAACATGGATACTACATCCATGCCTGTGCAACCACTTAGAGCTGCTAGCATTAGTTTTTTAGGACTTGGGCCTATGTCGTTTCCACCGCCTGCTTCGGGTGCATCCATAGTTACTTTATGACCATTTATTTCGGACTGGAAAGTCAAATTGCCTTTCCATTGTGTTTTTACACTGTGTTTATCTGCCATATTTTATTTTTATAAAGTTGAATTTATTGTTTCTAACAGTGTTATTGTACTTTTTGTTCAAAAAATAACCCGTTACCGAATTCAGAATTTCGATAACGGGAATTATATTGGAAGAACGATAAAAATTATTTTTTACGTTCGTCAAGTGCTTTTTTAACTAAAGCAGGTACTTCCACCGGAAGACGAGCCACCGGCACGCCAATAGCCTCGAATGCTGCTATTTTTTCTTCGGCAGTACCACTACCGCTTGATATGATTGCACCAGCATGTCCCATACGTTTTCCTTGTGGTGCTGTTTGACCAGCAATAAAGGCAACTACAGGTTTTGTAACATGGTCCTTGATGTATTGCGCAGCACGCTCTTCGGCATCGCCACCAATTTCACCTATCAAAACTATGGCTTCTGTTTCAGGGTCGTTTTCGAAACGTTCGAGAAGTTCTTGGTAATACAATCCCGATACCGGATCGCCACCAATTCCTACACAGGTGCTTTGGCCTAAACCATTTTGTGTAAGCAAACTTACCATTAAATAAGTAAGCGTACCACTACGACTCATAAGACCAACATTGCCTTTTTTGAAAATATTTACAGGTAAAATGCCTATCATCGATTCTTCGGGCGTAATCAATCCGGGGCAATTTGCACCAATTAATTCAACACCTTTTTTCTTTAAGTATGCAGTTGCTTTTACCATATCGAGTGTAGGTACACCTTCGGATATACAAACTACAAGTTTAATACCTCCTTCGGCAGCTTCGAGTATAGCATCGGCAGCATAAGGCGCAGGTATAAATATAACTGATACTGTTGCGCCTGTGGCATTTACAGCATCTTCAACTGAGTTAAATACAGGTACATTGTGAACTAGCTGACCACCTTTTCCGGGCGATACACCTGCTACAATTTTTGTTCCATAAGCCACCATTTTGCCAGTGTGAAAACTTCCATCGCGTCCGGTAATACCTTGTACCAGTACTTTTGTGTCTTTATTTATTAATATGCTCATCTTAATTTCAGTTTATTATGTTTCTAAAGTTCATAAGGTTGGTAATGTTATAAACTTTTTACTAATCGAATAGCTTCTTTAGCAGCTTCGCTGAGCGATCCAACAATAGGTAGGTTGTGTTCGGCAATTATGCGTAATCCTTCTTCGGCATTAGTGCCCGATAACCGAATAACAATTGGAATGTCCACTTTCAGTTGGTTTAGAGCAGTTATAAGTCCATTGGCCACATCGTCGCAGCGGGTAATTCCTCCAAAAATATTAATCATAATCACTTTTACATTTTTGTCGGACATAAGCAGGTTCATGGCATCGACTACTTTCTTGGGACTTGAGCTACCACCAATGTCGAGGAAGTTAGCCGGTTCGCCACCAAAATGTTTGATAACATCCATCGAAGCCATAGCCAAACCAGCACCATTTACCATACAGCCGATATTTCCATCGAGACGAATGTATGTTAATCCACTTTCTTTAGCTGCAATTTCTTTTTTCTCATCCTCGGTAGGCTCATTCATTATTTCGATAGAAGCTTGGCGATAAAGTGCATTGTCGTCGAAGTTCATTTTGCCATCAATAGCTTTTAAAACATTTCCGTCGGTAATTACCAAGGGGTTAATTTCAACTATCGAAGCATCGGTATCGATAAATAATTGATACATCTTTTTGAATATATCAGTGGCTTGTTTCACCAACAAAATATCGTCGAAAAGTTTAAAAGCTATTTTGCGAGCCATAAAATCGGTCATGCCCAAATCAGGGTCAATTGGAATTTTATGTATAGCATCCGGGTTTTCTTTAGCTACCTCTTCAATTTCAACACCACCTTCGGCACTAGCCATAAATAAAACCGATTTTGTGTTTCTATCAATCGTCAGACCCACATAATACTCTTTTTTAATTTCAACAGCATCGGCTACCAATACTTTTTCAACAGTACAGCCTTTAATGTCCATGCCTAAAATCTTTTGTCCTGCTAAAACGGCCTCTTCTACTGTTTTGGCTAGTTTTACGCCACCTGCTTTTCCTCTACCACCAACCAAAACTTGTGCTTTAACTACTACCATACGGTTAAGTTCGCGTGCTGCTTTTTCTACTTCGTCAATTGTGTAGCACAATACATCGTCAGGAACAGGGATGTCGTACTGGCGAAATAAATTTCGTGCTTGATACTCGTGAATCTTCATCAGTTTTTACTTTTAAATGTGTTATATATCTATAATAGGAAATCTTATTCTTAGAATTTGTAAAGTAATATAAAAAAAAAGATTAAATCAAATTTATTAACAGATAAATTCTCAACTTGTTTATCGAAAATTGTATTTTATTTCATTTTTGCATAGTTTTAACAATTGAAATCGTTCCAACGAATAAATAAATCAAAATCTCTAACAATTTTGTGATGAAACTGATTTTGAATTATCAAAAAATACAGTGTATATGTCATTTTGATTAATCAGCAATATTAGATATAAGATACTTTTGTAAATGCAATTTTTGCACGTAAACACAATTAGTAATTATAAATTGTTTAATGCTGTAAGTTATTGACAATAAATATGTTATTTGTTGTTGAAACCAAAGGCTCTTAAATCAAAAAAACAAAAAAATGAAAGAACAACAAATTCAGCAATCATTCGACATTGCAAAAGCACGTTATGCCGAACTGGGTGTAGACGTAGAAAAAGCCATTAGTGAGTTAGATAAACTTCCTATTTCGTTGCATTGCTGGCAAACCGACGATGTTACCGGTTTTGAAAAGGCCGATGCAACACTTACTGGCGGTATTCAAACTACAGGAAACTACCCTGGCAAAGCTCGTAATATTAAGGAAGTGATGGCCGACCTCGAAAAAGCATTAAGTCTTATTCCCGGTAACCACCGTGTTAACGTACATGCTATCTATGGCGATTTTAGTGGCGGTTTTGCCGACCGTGATCAAATTGAACCAAAACATTTCCAAACTTGGATTGATTGGGCAAAAAAGAATAATTATGGACTTGACTTCAATTGTTCTTGTTTTTCGCACGATAAATCGGCTGATGGTTTAACGCTTTCGCATCCTGATCCTGCCATTCGTGAATTTTGGATTGAACACGTAATTCGCAGTCGTAAAATTGCAGAGGAAATGGGTCGTCAGTTAGGTTCAAAATGTATGCACAATATCTGGATTCCGGATGGATCGAAAGATGTTACTGTAAATCGTTTGCAATACCGTCAGAATTTAAAAGATTCGCTGGATAAAATTTTCGAATACAAAACCAACGATGTGTACATGAAAGATTGTATCGAAAGTAAATTGTTTGGTATAGGTGCTGAGAGTTATACGGTAGGTTCGCATGAGTTTTATATGGGTTATGGTGTTCGCAACAACATTATTGTAACACTTGATGGCGGTCACTTCCACCCAACCGAAATTATTTCGGACAAAATATCTTCATTATTGCTTTTCTTACCCGAAGTTATGTTGCACGTAACTCGTGGTGTACGTTGGGATAGTGACCACGTAGTGAATTTGAACGAAGAAATTGTAGCTATCGCACAAGAAATTGTACGTGCTAATGCAGTTGACAAAGTACATATTGGTCTCGACTATTTTGATGCTTCGATTAACCGTATTGGTGCTTATGTAGTAGGTGTACGTGCAACGCAAAAAGCACTGACACAAGCATTGCTTGAGCCATTAGCTAAACTGCGTGAATTTGAAGCCAATGGTCAAAAATTTGAGCGCATGGCATTTCTCGAAGAAGCAAAATCATTGCCTTGGAATGATGTATACGATTATTATTGTATGAAAAAAGGCGTAATTGTTGGACAGGATTATATTGCCAATATTCAACAATACGAAAAAGATGTAACTTCAAAACGATAATCATATAACTTTAAAAATAATAATATGAACGCTATTTTAGGAATTCTTTTTCATTCAATAGGAGGATTTGCATCCGGTAGTTTTTACATGCCTTACAATAAGGTTAAAGGTTGGGCTTGGGAAAGCTTTTGGATTTTGGGTGGGTTGTTTTCGTGGTTAATTGTGCCACCCATTGCAGCCTATCTAACTATCCCAAATTTTACCGAAATTATTGCATCTACATCGTCACAAATTCTCACAATTACTTTTGTACTCGGATTACTTTGGGGTATAGGCGGACTTACTTATGGCCTTGGAGTTCGCTATTTGGGCATGTCGTTGGGTAATTCTGTGGTGTTAGGTTTTTGCTCGGCGTTTGGAGCCATTGTTCCTCCTCTTTTTTACAACTTTAACCCAACCGACGGTAAAACATCGTTGACAGATATGTTAGCTACACCTGGAGGGCAAATGGTTTTATTGGGAGTTGTTGTATGTGTCATAGGTATTGCCATTTCAGGGCGAGCCGGAATGCTCAAAGAAAAAGAATTATCCAAAGAACAACAAAAAGCCAGTGTGGCCGAATTTAGTTTAGTTAAAGGACTGGTAGTGGCTGTTTTTTCAGGAATTCTAAGTTCGTTTTTTAACTTTGGAATTGAAGCAGGTAAACCAATGGCTCATGTTGCAAACGAAGCATGGAAAGCTCTAAATCCTGGAGAAGGAGAATTTTTATTCCAAAATAATGTAATTTTTGTGGTTATACTTTGGGGTGGATTAACTACAAATTTTATTTGGACAACAATTTTGAGTTTGAAAAACAAATCCTATCGCGATTTTACTAATAAAAAAACACCAATTACTAAAAACATTATATTTAGTGCCTTAGCTGGAACAACATGGTTTTTGCAGTTTTTCTTTTACGGAATGGGCGAAAGCAAACTTGGAAATGGAGCTAGTTCTTGGATATTACACATGTCGACCATAATTTTAACTGCCAATATGTGGGGTATTTATCGCAACGAATGGAAAGGAGTTGCTCCAAAAACTAAATGGACTATCGCAACTGGAATTGCAGTAATTATAATATCAGTTGTACTTGTAGGTATTGGTAATTCAATGTAATAAATCAATTTTTTGATACAGTAAGAAAGAGGATGTTCGTGAAGATATCCTCTTTTTTTATATATTTGCAAAAAATATGCTGTATGAGTAAAAATGTTAACTATCTTGTAACTAATGAAGAAGATGACTTGTGGGGATTGACTGTAACTACTGTAGGTCATCAGAAAATTAAAGAAAATGAAATATATCCTCCAGATACTCATCCTGCAGGTTATTTTTTTGATGCCGATAAGGGGCGCATACTCAATGAGTTTCAACTGCTGTATATAACCAACGGAAAGGGTGAATTCTCATTTGGAGAAGATAAACATTCGGCATTAATATCCGAAGGTAAAATGTTTTTCCTCATGCCTGGTGTTTGGCATACTTATAAACCAATCGAAAAATCGGGCTGGAACGAATATTGGATAGGTTTTAAAGGCGAAATTATTAATAAAATTGTAACTGAAGGCTTTTTTCTGAATCGTCACCCCGTTTTTAATATCGGACTCAATGAACGTATTGTTGATTTATACATGAAAGCTATTGAAATAGCAAACGAAGAAAGAGCGGGTTATCAACAAGCTTTGTCAGGTATTGTAATGCATATTTTAGGTTTGATGTACTACCGCGATAAAACACGTAATTTTCAGGACGAGGATTTAATTAGCAAAATAAATAAAGCCAAAGTGCTAATGCGTGAATCGGTTTATAGTAGTTTATTTGCCGAAGACATTGCCAAAACATTAAATATTAGCTATTCTGGATTTCGCCGTGCATTTAAGGAATTTACAGGCACTTCGCCTTCAAAATACATGATGGAATTAAAACTCAACGAAGCTAAACTGCTACTTTCAACTACAGCTCAATCGGTCAAAAATATATCATACAGCCTTAATTTCGAGAATCCGGAGTATTTCTCAGTCTTTTTCAAAAAACGGACAGGCGTTACTCCGCTTGAATATCGCTTAGCAGTTGAAATTAAAGCGTGATGTATGTAAATTTATTTCAAACTGTAACATTCAGATAATTAGCAGTGTAGTAAAGTTTTATTGTATTGTAATTTGTTTGTATGCTCAGTTTTTGTATTTTTACCGAATAAATACTTATTTTTATACGCTCAAAAACTAAAAAAACCTATGTTGATTATTGGTATAGCCGGTGGAACCGGTTCAGGTAAAACTACTGTAGTTCGAAAAATTTTGGAACGTCTTCCGGCTGGTGAAGTGGCCATTTTACCTCAAGATTCGTATTACCACGATAGCAGTCATTTGCCTTTGGAAGAACGATTGGAAATGAATTTTGATCACCCCGATTCTATCGAGTTTGAATTGTTAACCAAACACTTAAAGGAATTGCGAAAAGGTAAAACCATTGAACAGCCCATTTACTCGTACCTTACTTGCACACGTGCCGACGAGACAATACCCGTAAAACCTTGTCATGTTATTATCGTGGAAGGTATTTTGGTACTTACCAATGCCGAGTTGCGTAAAATGATGGATTTGAAAGTGTTTGTTGATGCTGATGCCGACGATAGGTTAATTCGCGTTATAAATCGCGATATAATTGAGCGTGGCAGGTCGGTAAATAAAGTAATGGAACGTTACGAAAATACTGTTAAGCCAATGCATGTTCAGTTTATTGAACCTACAAAGCGCTTTGCCGATATCATTATACCACAAGGTGGAAATAATCATATTGCTATCGAAATTCTGACTAATTATATTGAGAAAAATCTGAAAGAACAATAAGATGACTGCATCTGATTTGCAAAAAATAATGTTTTTGGATATCGAAACGGTTCCACAAACAGCTGAATTAAGTGAAATTCCAGCCGAATTGGCGCATTTGTGGGAAGATAAATTCCGACTTATTCAGAAACGGATGCCCGAAAAATATACTGACGAAACTACGCCTGCCGAATCATATAGCAATAGTGCTGGTATTTACGCAGAGTTTGGTAAAATCGTTTGTATTTCGGTTGGTTTTATTTATTATCGAGGTACCGAAATGTGTTTTAGAACAAAATCATTTGCAGGTGATAATGAAAAATTGATTTTGGAAGATTTTGCTAAATTAATATTCAAATTCTGTACATCAAAGGACCATACGCTGTGTGGACATAATATAAAAGAGTTCGATATACCTTATATCTGTCGTAGGATGTTGATAAATGGAGTTGCTTTACCAGCAATACTAAATATTTCGGGCAAAAAACCTTGGGAAATCAATTTTATTGACACATTGGAATTGTGGAAATTTGGCGATTATAAAAACTATACATCGTTGAAATTGCTTACAGCCGTTTTTGGTATTCCTACACCTAAAGATGATATTGATGGCAGTCAGGTAGCTTCCGTATATTATAACGAAAAAAATGTTAACCGTATTGCACTTTATTGCCAAAAAGACGTACTAGCTACAGCTCAAGTTTTTTTAAAGTTGCATGCAATGCAAACTATTAATTCTCAAAACGTTGAGTTTATTTAATTGATAATTAATGTATTATAGAAAAATCATATTTCAACTCTTGTTATGTGTTGTTGTTTTACTTTCGGCATGTGTTGGAAGTAATAGCAATGATGCTGATCTTTTACAAGATGTTGATTTAGAAACAATCTTACAAAATGATACGTTGAGAATAGGAACTATTGCCGGCCCTATCTCTTATTTCTATTTCCGCGATGAGGTAATGGGTTTTGATTATGAATTGGCTCAAAACTTAGCTGACAGTCTGAAAGTTAACCTCAAGATTGTTGAAGTGGAAAATGAAAATGAACTCACCGCTTTGCTCGATAACAATACAATTGATATTGCAGCCTACAATTTTCAACAAACAAAAGCCCTAAAGAAGAAATACAACTTTGTGCTACCGCTCGACGATTCGTATATGGTGCTTGTGCAGCCATTGAATATCAAGACTATATCCAATACCGTTGATTTGAAAAATAAAACGATTACTGTTGTAGCTGGTTCGGCTCAGGAACAGCGTTTACAAAATTTAAACAACGAAACTGGTTTGCTGTTTAATATAGAACAAGCAGCCGATTCGCTCAATCAAGAAAAGTTGATTGAATTGGTGGGCGAAGGTAAAATTGCAGCAACTGTGGCCAATGTAAGATTAGCTCGCTTATACAAATCGTATTATAAAAAAATTGATACCCGTTTGCAAATAGGTTTTATGCAACGAAATGGCTGGTTAATTCATAAACAAGCCTTAAATTTGCAAAAAGCAATCGAGAAATGGAGTAGGAGTGAAGATATTGAATCAATAATTTCGGATTTAAGTTTTAAGTATTACCGTAACAGCCTCTTTTTTAATCAGAAAAAAATAAATATTCCCAAAGGAGCAATTTCACCTTACGATCATTTGTTTAAAAAATATGCTGTCGAAATTAATTGGGATTGGCAATTGTTGGCTGCGGTTGCATTTCACGAATCTCGATTCGATGCTACGCAAACTTCGTGGGCAGGAGCCGCTGGATTAATGCAACTTATGCCGCGAACTGCTGCAAATTTTGGTTTAAATAGAGCAAATATATTTGATCCGGAACTGAATATTGAGGCTGGAGTTCAGTATATTAAAAGTTTAAACCTTACTTTTTCGAAAATTGAAAATAAACAGGAGCGTATCAAATTTATTTTGGCTTCGTACAATTCGGGTCCGGCACATATACTCGATGCTCGCGCTTTGGCTCGCAAATATGGGAAAAATCCCGATATTTGGTTCGAAAATGTGGAGTCTTTTTTACTTAAAAAATCAGAATCAAAGTATTATAACGATGAAGTGGTAAAATATGGCCGATTCAGGGGTAAAGTTACGGTTGATTATGTTGTAAAAACCTTGCAAACTTGCGATAAATATAAATTAAGGAAATGAAACAAGCTATTTTACTTGGAGCTACCGGAATGGTTGGCAATGCACTTCTAAAGCAACTTTTGGCTTCACCCGATTATTCGAGTGTAATTGCTTTTGTACGTCGTACTTCGCTACCAAAGCATGCAAAACTCACCGAACATGTTGTTGATTTTAGCAAGCCTGATACTTGGGCGACAAAGGTTGTGGGCGATGTTTTGTTTTCGTGTTTGGGTACAACCTTGGCTGTAGCGGGTTCCAAAGCCAATCAATTTGCCGTTGACTATACATACCAATTTCAACTGGCTCAAGTGGCCGCCAGCAATGGTGTGAAGAGTTATGTGCTTGTTTCGTCGGCAGGAGCCAATGCTAATTCCAGTAATTTTTATTTGAGTATGAAAGGAGCACTGGATGCCGATGTGCAAAAATTAGTTTTTCAAACTATTAATATTCTGCGACCCGGACAGCTTTATGGCGAAAGAAATCAGAAACGAAATATGGAAAAAATGGCAATTTCGGTAATGTTCTTTATTAATAAGTTGGGTTTGCTACGTAAATATCGCCCAATACATGCCGATGAAGTAGCTAAAGCTATGCTTCGGGTTGACGCATCGGGTAAATCGGCGGTATATACGCTCGATGAGTTGTTTTTCTAAATCAATATCCTGCTAGTAGTAGTCCAATATCGTTCGAAGCTATATTGTAATGTGCTCCAATGAGTCGGTTTACTAAAGTTCCACCAAATACATAAGCTCCATTACGGAAACCATTACTTTCGCTAATGGCTTGTTTTACACTGCCCGAATGACTGATTTTTATAAGCATAGGTGCAAAAATATTGCTCAGTGCCATGGAGGTTGTACGTGCTACGCGCGACGAGATATTGGGGATGCAATAATGAATAACGCCATGTTTCTCGAATGTAGGATTTTTAAGCGTTTTACATTTTGAAGTTTCGAAACACCCCCCTTGATCCACACTCAAATCGATAATTACAGCCCCCGTTTTCATAGTTTTAACAAGTTCTTCCGATACCATGAATCTTTCGGAACCATAAATATAACGTAAATTTCCGATAACAGCATCCGCCGAAGCAATGGCTTTAAATAAAACCGCAGGATGAATTACCGATGTGAATACTTGTTGGCCCAGATAATGTTGAATTTTGCGAAGTTTATTTATGTCGTGGTCGAAAATTTTAACCTGAGCGCCCAGTGCTAATGCCGTACGTGCAGCAACAGTACCCGTGATACCTGCGCCTAAAATCAACACTTCAGTTGGCGATATGCCTGCTACTCCACCCAACAAAAGACCTTTTCCACCACGTTCGTTGCTCATTAGTTCGGCCGCTACGGCTATTGCTGTGCTGCCTTCAATTTCGGAAACAGAACTAACCACCGGAAATGCTTTTTGCTCGTCCTTAATAAGTTCATAAGCTATTGCATTCATTTTCTTTTTCATTAGCAGCTCAATGCTAGCTGCCGATATATGGTTGAGTTGTAACATCGAAAAAACCGTTGAGCGGTCATGCATCATCTCAATTTCGCTCATAGTAGGAGGGGTGATTTTCAATACAATATCAGCCGAAAAAACATCGGCTGGCGAATCAACTAAAAAAGCTCCAGCTTCGCTGTATTGTAGGTCGGAGTACGACATTGGATCGCCTGCTCCACGTTCAATATAAACACTGTGTCCTTCTTCAGTAACAATAGCAACTCCTTCGGGTGTTAACGCTAGTCGTGTTTCAATGTTTTTATCCTCTTTGGGTATGCCTATTGATAAGCGAGGCTGACGAGCAATTTCGCGCAATAAACATTCTTCGGGAAAAAGGCTCCGTTGCGTTTTTGGATCTATCTTCATAAGGTTGAAAGTGTTTTTTGCACAGTTTATTAATTCAATTGTTATAGCGACTACAAAGCTAAAAACAATTATTTATATAAACAAGTAAATAGGTATAATTCAGAACTAATCCTACCTTTTTTAATTAATTTGATATATATATTGAAATTAAAGGAGTATAACTATTATCTTTGCACCACAAATGGAAAGAAAAAAACGAAACGCTCACATTGCAATTTTAGCAGCCAATCTGTTATTTGGTTTGAATAATCCCATTTCCAGGTCGTTAATGCCAAATATTATCGATCCTATTGCACTCACTTACTTCAGATTGCTTGGTGGAGCTATACTTTTTTGGGCTTCAGCTTTGGTTTTTAAAGTCGAAAAAGTATCTCCAAAAGATTTAATGCTTTTGTTTTTTGCAGCGTTTTTTTCGCTTACAGCCAATCAAATTCCATTTTTTATAGGGTTGTCCAAAACATCACCCATCGATGCAGCCATTGTAATTACTACTTTACCTATTATTAGTATGTTGTTCGCCGCATTAATAATTAAAGAACCTATTACGTTGAAAAAGGCTTTTGGTGTGCTTGTTGGAGCATCAGGTGCTCTTTTTCTTATTTTGGGTGAACATATTGTACCTGTAGGAAAAGGCAATTTTACGGGAAATATCATTGTTTTTGCTGCTGTTATATCATTTGCGCTTTATTTGAATTTGTTTAAAAATCTGATTAAAAGGTATACTCCTTTTACAATAATGCGTTGGATGTTTTTGTTTGCAGCCATTCAAAGTTACCCATTTTGTCATACTGTAGTTTCGCAAATTGATTTAGCAATATTTACCACGCCTGTTGTTGCAAAAATTGGATATATTGTATTCTTTGCTACCTTTGTTTCGTATGTATTACTTGCTGTAGGTCAGCAGTTTTTACTGCCTACTACACTGAGTATGTACAACTATACACAACCAATTATTGCATCGTTGGCCACTATTGCTTTGGGTTTGGATGTGTTTGGTTACGAGCAACTTATTTCAACTGCACTTGTATTTTTGGGCGTATATATTGTAACGCAAAGTAAAACCCGCGCACAGATTGAAGCCGAAAAATCAAAAAAATCAGTCGAAAATACTTTGTAAAACGGCTAAGGAATTTAGACCGTGAAATCCATTAATATGAAGGCGATAATATTCAATTAAAGCTTTCAATGCAGTGGCTCGTTGTGTACGCGAAAGCGTTAATCCGGACATGTCAAAAAAATCCATCGTACAGAGTTTTTCGAGAATCTGGACATGTTCTCCAGCTATATAATGGGTGTGAATAGGCCTTGCTGTAAGCGTTATGCCATTCATTAAATCAAAAAATGGGCTGTTTATCTCACTAATATTTGGTTCGAAACCCAAGAAACGAGTTAATTTGAGCATAAATATTAGATGGAAATTTGCTGGTAATTCATGCGTGCAATCCAATACTTGAACCGATTGCGAAATGAAATTATACAGATGTTCGTCGGGGGTGCTTAGTTTTATACTTCTAAAAAGAACTTCGGCCATAAACAAAGCGATAGCATTTTTTTCAACATCGGTGTGGATGCCTGTTAATGGAATATCAATTCGGACTTCTTTAATAGTATGTATCTCTTTCGAAGGATTGTGATATGCATCGATATCGATAAGCGTTAATGGCTGAAAAAATGCTGGTTTGGTTCCCGATTTGAGTTTGCTTGATATTCTGACCATATACGAACTGCGTCCATATAATTCGGTATATATGGTTACAATAGACGAAGAATCAGAATATTTGGTGCTATGTAAAACTATCCCTTTTGTTTTCGAAAGCATTTTTTGTTGAATTAAAAACGTATGCAAATATACGTTTAATCTACATTTCTGAGTTATTGTTTCGACTTTTTTAGTTGGTAAATGAGTAAATATCTGTCATAAGCCGGAGTTTTCGATGATTGTGTTAGATGAAAATTCAAATATATGGTGTCTGTTTTGTGTTTATTTATCAGATATTCAGTAGAATATAAATTATTTGAAATTATTTTGTGCAAAGTGTTTGTAAATTAAAAAAACTGCCGTATATTTGCACCCGCAATTGAGAGCAACATTTATACAACGTAGAGTTGAAAATAATAAAGCTTTAAGGCCCATTCGTCTATCGGTTAGGACGCCAGGTTTTCATCCTGGAAAGAGGGGTTCGACTCCCCTATGGGCTACTTATTAAAAGATATTTAAAAAAAAAGTATAGTTGAGATGGCTAATCATAAATCGTCAATAAAAAGAATTCGTCAGGCTGAAAAACGCAAATTGCATAACCGCTATTTCGCAAAAACAGCTCGTAATTCAGTTCGTAAATTACGTGCAACAACTGAAAAAGCTGTAGCCGCCGAAATGTTACCAAAAATTAGCTCAATGCTTGATAAATTGGCTAAACGTAACATTATTCACAAAAACAAAGCTTCGAACTTAAAATCGAAACTTACAATTTTTGTAAATAAATTAGCATAACAAGCTTCTAGTAAAAATACAGAAGCCCTTTTCCTTACGGAGAAGGGCTTTTTTGACATGTAATAATTGCAATTAGTATCAAAGTTTCGTTATCTTTGTGCATTCTAAATAAAATAATACAATATGTTAGATAGTTTTTATATTAAAGGGGTGAATCTAAGCAATAAGATCAATATTAAGGATTATGTTTTTATTGCTTTTGGATTGCTTTTGTATGCAGGTTCATGGAAAGCTTTTCTACTTCCACATCAAATTACAGGCGGTGGTGTAACTGGTATTGGATCTTTGGTGTATTATGCCACAGGTTTACCTATATGGGTTACTTTTTTTTCAATTAATGCCGTGCTACTGCTTATTGCAATTAAAACGCTTGGTATAAAATTTAGTTTACGCACCATATACGGTGTAAGTGTGCTTACCTTGTTTTTCTCAGTTTTGCCGCAAGCTCCAATAGGTACTTTTATTGGAAAGAACGAAGATTTTATGGCTTGTGTAGTGGGAGGATTGTTGTCGGGTGTAGGTATTGGTATTGTATTTCTTTCGAACGGAAGTTCAGGAGGCACTGATATAATTGCTCGTGTGGTGAATAAATATCGGAATATTACCCTTGGGCGAATTTTACTTTATTGCGATGTGTTAATTGTTTCATCTTCCTATTTTCTTCAAATAGGTAGTATTGAGCGAGTTGTGTATGGTTTGACTGCTCTTACTGTAACTACACTTACGGTGGATATGGTAATTAATGGTGTGCGACAATCGGTACAGTTTTTTGTGTTTTCGAAAAACTACGACGAAATAGCATCGCGCATTAATTCCGAAGTACATAGAGGTGTAACCATCCTCGATGGTATGGGCTGGTATTCCAAAGAGCCCGTAAAAGTAATTACTGTTATTGCTCGCAAAAACGAGTCCATACGCATTTTTCGCATTGTAAAAGAATGCGATCCAAATGCATTTATTTCGCAATCGTCGGCAATTGGAGTTTATGGCGAAGGTTTTGATGTTATAAAAAGCAAATAAAATATGTCAGGTTTTACAGCTGTAATTTTTAAAAATAAGAAGGCAATTGATTTTTCAAAAGCCTTTTCGTTTTGCCATGAACATGAGTCGAAAATGAGTGTTCGTAAGTTCGAAGGTGTTAACTATATTGTGCAGCAGCTTGTAAATAATAAATTTTCGGCCGATATAATTTTAGAGCAAAACGACGATTATTTTATTGGTATTGAAGGTGTTTTGCTAAATTTAGGGGAGCTGAAACCTGTTTTGTCTGTATCTGAGAATAGTACTTTCAACTTGCTTATTTCACTTTACGAAAAATATGGCGATGATTTTGTGAAGCAATTGCGGGGCGAGTTTAGCGGTTTTATTTTTGACAAAATAGCTGATAAATGGTTTGTTTTTACTAATCAAACCGGTTCAAAGCGTATTTTTATTTTCGAAAACAGCAATTATTTGTTTTTTGCTTCGGAGCTAAATAGGATTTCGTTGTTAATGAAAGCGGCTGGATTAGTCCCTGTTTTATTGAAAGATGCTGCTTATTCGTTGTTGACAAGTGGTTTTATGTTGAACGAAATTACTTTTATCGAAGGTGTAAAGCGTTTAATGCCTGGTTGTTATTTGAAATTTGAAAAAAAGACGTCAACAGTAAACAATTATTTTCATTTGCGTAATATTGAACGTACTAACCATACTAAAGCGCAACAGATAGAGCGAGTTGATGATTTGTTTCGACAAGCTATAAAACGTGAATTTGAGAAAGATAAACAATATAATTACAAGCATATAGCTACATTGAGTGGCGGTCTCGATTCGCGTATGACGGTGCTTATGGCACACAAGATGGGTTATGATGAACAACTCAATTTTACGTTTTCGCAAGCCAATTATCTGGATGAGCAAATTGCCAAGCAAATTGCCATTGACCATCAGCATGAGTTTTTGTTTCAGTCGCTCGATCATGGAAATTATTTACGAAATATCGACGAGATAGTGGCTTATAACGACGGTATGGTGCTTTTCTCGGGTGCAGCACATGTGCTAAAGTCATGCAAGAACATGAATTTCGACGATTACGGCTTAATACACACAGGTTTAATTGGCGATGCTGTACTTGGTTCATTTTTAACACAGCCTTATGTAGTTAAACCAGCCATATCGGCCAGCGTTTATTCGTCCAAACTGCTTCACAAATCGCAAAACTATATAGCCGAAGTTCAACAAGGCTTTGAGTCAGAAGAATTGTACAAGTTTTACGGGCGTGGTTTTATGGGAGCCATGAATGGAAATTATTATTTCGATGTTTTCTCACAGAGTGTTTCTCCATTTTTGGATGTTGATTTTTTGAGTTATTGTTATTCGATTCCGGATGCTGCCAAATTCAAACAAAAAATTTATATCGATTGGATAGCATTGAAAAACAAAGAGTTTGCCGCATATCCATGGGAAAAAACAGGTGTGTCACCTTTGAAATCATTAAATAACCAAAAATATTTAGTGCCTGCGTACTATAAGCGTATGAGTCTCAAATTTTTTGATATGCTGAGTGGTAAAATGAAGTCGGGGATGAATCCTTTTGATTATTGGTTAGCCCAAAACGAACAATTATCCACCTATTTTAGCAATTATTTTCAGCATAATATTGATTTAATTGTTGATGATGAGCTTCGTGCCGATTGTAAATGGTTGTTCGATAAAGGAAACTGGGGTGAACGCTTTCAGGTGTTAACGCTTTTAGCAGCTGTGAAATTGCATTTTTAGATTTTTGCAGAATTATAAAATAAATCAGCCAAACTTCTTGGTTAATTCAGATAAATATAGTACTTTTGCAGTCCAATTTTAGCGTAATCTCTGGCAGAATAACGAGAAGTCTGTGAATATTGCGCATTAATTACTAAAAAAAAGAACAAAATGGATTTAATTAAAATTGCAGAGCAAGCGTTTCTTGTTGAAAAATCGCATCCCGCTTTCAAAGCTGGTGATACAGTAACAGTTGCTTATCGTATTATTGAAGGTAGCAAAGAACGTATTCAGGAATATCGTGGCGACGTTATTAAGATTGTAGGACACGAAAACAAAAAACGTTTCACAGTTCGCAAAATGTCAGGTAATGTTGGTGTTGAGCGTATTTTTCCGCTTGATTCTCCATTTATCGAAAGTATTACTGTAAACAAACGTGGTAAAGTTCGTCGCGCTAAATTATACTACTTACGTGCACTTACAGGTAAAAAAGCTCGTATCAAAGAAAGACGCGTGTAAGCTTTTTTTAAGAACAAAAAAATTAAAAAAGAGAAAATTGCAAATGCAGTTTTCTCTTTTTGCATTTTAAACTATCTTTGTGCTCCAATCCTACAAAAAAATGAATGTTGCAGTAATTCCAAAAATTAAACAAGTCAATTCCACAACTCTTTTAGGGGCTTGGGGCAGTATTTTCATACTCTTCCTGTTTTTTTCTTGTTCACCTAAGGCAGCCGATAAATCATCCAATGCTCCAACTGATTCAATTCAAATGCATTATGCCGAAGGATTTGATATTTTTTATCATACTAATTATAAAGAAGTTGTAGTTTACAGTCCATGGAAAAAAGGGGATGTTTATGGCCGATACTATTTGGTACATGATAAGAATATCTCAACACCAGAAAATGGTTCGAAAGTGCTTGTTCCGCTACATTCGTTAGCTGCCACATCGGTTACTCATTTCGAATTTCTGAGTTTGATAGGCGAATTAAATTCATTATCAGGTGTTTGTTCACCCCATTTAATTTACAATGCTGTGATTCAACAGAAATTTAAAGAATCAAAAATAATTGATCTTGGTGATGCTTTTAATGTAAATGTTGAAAAAACCATGCAGTTGAAACCCGACGCTGTAATGATGAGTGGTTATAATCAAAGCGACCCTTATTCGCAACGAGTCTTGCAAGGAGGTATCCCCGTAATTCTCAATGTGGAGTGGATGGAAACATCACTGCTTGCACGTGCTGAGTGGATTAAGTTTGTGGCAGCTTTTTACAACAAGGAGCAATTGGCTGATAGTATTTTTACAAAGATAAGCACGGATTATAACCATGTGAAAGCCAAAGTTGCCCAACTGAAAACGAAACCTCGCGTAATGGCAGGTAATAGTTTTAGAGGTACTTGGTATATGCCTTCGGGGCGTAATTACATGGCTAAATTGTATACTGATGCTGGAGGCGATTATTTTTTTAGAAATGATACAAGTGCTGGAAGTTTACCTTTGAATATCGAAACTGTTCTACGTGATTTTTCGACTTGTGATGTGTGGGTTAATTGCAACTTCAATTCATTGAGCGAATTACAAAATGTTGATCAAAAACATACACTTTTTAAACCGTATACAAATAAACAGGTTTACAATTTCAATAAGCGTTTGTTGCCGAGCACAGCCAACGATTTTTGGGAAAGTGCAGTAGCTCGTCCTGACTTATTATTGTGCGATGTAATTTCTATTTTGCATCCAAGTATTTTACCAAATTACAGCATGACGTATGCTAATAAATTAGAATAGAATAAGAATGAAGGGACGTAATACACTACTTTTTTCAATATTATTTGTGCTTTGCATACTACTTTTCCTTGCAGATTTGGCTTGGGGGAGTATTAATATTCCATTTCGCGAAATAATGGATGTGTTGACAGGAAAAGGTGAAAGTATTAATGCCGAAATTTTACTCAATTTCCGTTTGCCAAAAGCTCTGACTGCTATACTTACCGGAGCGGCGTTATCGGTTGCAGGTTTAATGATGCAAACACTGTTTCGGAATCCATTGGCCGAACCATATATTTTGGGTGTAAGCTCTGGAGCAAGTTTAGGTGTGGCTTTGGTAACAATGGCTTCGGGTTTTTTGCCTCTTGTATTAATGAATAGCGGTTGGGCTATGATTTTGGCTGCAGTAATTGGCGGAGCACTTGTTTTGTTTATGGTATTGGGTGTTTCATTTCGAATCCACAATGCAGTTTCGCTCCTAATTGTGGGCATTATGTTTGGAACCATTGCTGGTTCGATTGTAAGCGTTATGCAAAATTTCAGTAATCCCGACGCCATTAAATTATTTATAATGTGGACATTTGGCAGTTTGAGTGCTGTAACTTGGACGTATATGCAAGTGCTGCTTCCTGTAATTTTATTGGGTCTTTTAATGGCTGTGCTTTTGCATAAACGATTGGATGTGTTGCTGCTGGGCGATAATTATGCAAGAGGTTTAGGAGTTTCGGTTATTCAAACCCGCTTTTTAATAATACTATCAACGGGTTTGTTGGCTGGTGGAATTACAGCATTTACAGGTCCAATTGCATTTATTGGTGTTGCCATACCGCATATTGCACGTGGTATTTTTAAAACTTCGACTCATAAAATATTAATCCCAGCTACTATTCTTTGTGGTGCCAGTTTATTGTTAATATGCGACATATTATCGCAACTGCCCACTTACACATTGCCCATAAATACTATTAGTTCGCTGTTTGGCGCACCAATAATATTATGGATTATATTGAAGAAAAAGTAGGTTGATGTGACGATGTGATGATGTGTTGATATGATGATCCCGATACATCGGGATGTCCGCTTCGCTACCATGTGATGATGTGAACTTTATGAACCTTATAAACATTACGAACTTTATAAACTATAAAATATGTCTTCCGTCCTAAGTACACATAATCTCTCCATCGGTTATTCTAAAAAAAAGAATAAAATCGTTGTGCAGTCCGACCTCAATTTAGATTTGAAGGCGGGTGAACTGGTATGTTTAATTGGTCAGAATGGATGCGGAAAATCCACTTTGCTGCGTACGTTGGCTGGTTTGCAAAAGCCACTTCATGGTAAAGTGTTGGTCGATAATCAGGAATTGGAAAAAATACGGATTCACGAGAAGGCACGAATATTAGCGCTTGTGTTAACCGAGAAAGTGGATATTGAAAATGCAACAGTTGCCGATATTGTGCGCATGGGTCGTCAGCCTTACTGTAATTGGTGGGGGGATTTATCCAATTCTGATGTCGAAATTGTTCGAGAATCAATTGAAATGGTTCATCTGGAATATAAAACTAATAGTCAGTTAAATGAACTTTCGGACGGTGAGCGTCAGCGAGTTATGATAGCAAAAGCGTTGGCTCAGGATACTCCACTTATTTTGCTCGATGAACCTACTGCCCATCTCGATTTGCCTAATCGCGTTGAAATTATGTTATTGCTGCATAAGTTGGCACATACCACAGGGAAATCAGTCATCATTTCCACGCATGAATTAGATATGGCGCTACAAGCAGCCGACCGTATTTGGCTTATGACTAAAACCGATGGAATTGAATGTGGAGTGCCTGAAGACTTGGTATTGCAGGGTCATTTCCACGATGCCTTTCAAAGTAAATCGTATTATTTCAACTCGGCTAATGGAAACTTTTCGATGAACTATCCAATGACAAAAAAAGTGTGGGTCGAAGGTGATAAAACGCGTATGTATTGGACGTTACGTGCACTTGCCCGAGCTGGTTATATGGTAGTGGAAGAAGCTCCTATTGTTGTAAAAATCACTTCCGAAAACTGGTTTATTGAAAATGAAGAGTTGAAATCCGTCGAAGAATTATTGGCTAAACTCGACGAACTCGTTTAATTATCACCAAATCATCACATCATCTTCACATCAATCTACGCCATTGCCAACGTAAAGATACTCACTTTCACGCCTTCACATTGTTTTAGTGCCTGAATGGCAGCTTCAATTGTTGAACCTGTTGTGAGTACGTCGTCGACTAATAATATGTGTTTGTTTTCGAACATATTTTTATCTTTTACTTCAAAAATACCAGCGGTATTTTCATAGCGTTCAAAAACGGACTTTTTGGTTTGAGTGGCGGTTTCTCTGGTTCGTCGGAGCGATTGTTTTTCAACTGGTTTTGACAAAATTTTCGCCATTCCATTGCATATCAGTTCACTTTGGTTGTATCCGCGTTTGGCATATTTTTTAGGATGGAGTGGGATAGGAACAATATAGTCAACTGAATTGATTAATTCAACATTCAAAATGTCAACAGCAGCATAGCTTCCCATTAATTCCCCAATTTCTTTATTGTCGCGGTATTTGAGTTCGTGAAGTAATTTTTGGAATGGTGAACCTTTGGTGAAAAAGAAAAAGGAGGTTGCCATTTGAATATCAGTTTTTCCCCAAAAGCGCTTTTCAACCGGATTGTCTTTTTGCAAATGAAAATTTGTTCGTGGTATTTCGCTCAAACATTTCAGACAAATCTGTTGTTCGCTTTTAAGTAAATTCTCACCGCAAATCAAGCAAAGGTTTGGGTAGAGTAATCCTAGAAAGTTCGTAATCAATTTTTTCATAGCTAGAAAAATGTAAGTAAAAGCGACCAACCTTTTGGTACAAAAATAATTAGTCCCACTATAGCTGCACAAATTGCAGCTATCAAAACTGCACCTGCCGAAATATCTTTTATTTTACCAGCTATTTTATTTTGTTCGGGCGAAACAAGGTTTACTAAGTTTTCGAAAGCAGAATTTAGCATTTCGAGGCTAATAACCAAGCCAAAACAAATAATACAAAGCATCCATTCGGTAATGCTTATTTTAAAAATAAATCCACAGACAATTACTAATATACTCATTATTAAATGGGTATTCATATTTGCTTCGTTGCCAAAAACGGCTTTTATGCCCTTAAAGGCATAGCCAAAACTGCGAATTCGATTTTTCATTATGTGTTATTTTGCAACAAAAATAAAAAAAATCCGACAAACAATACTGTGTAAGTCGGATTTATTTTAAAATGGTAAAAAGTAAATGTCTAAATAGTAAATATCTAGGCTTTTACACGTCCCAAATACGAACCATCGCGTGTGTCAATTTCAATTGTTTCGCCTTCGGTAATAAATAGTGGAACACGTACTGTAGCACCCGATTCTACTGTAGCTGGTTTCAGCGTGTTAGTTGCAGTATCGCCTTTCATACCAGGTTCAGTATAGGTAATTTTCATTTGAACTTTTACTGGCATATCAGCATAAAGTACTGTGTCGGTCGATGCATCCGAAACAACCTCAAGTGTCATTCCTTCGAGCAAAAAGTCAACACCATTTATAAGCGATTTTGCAATTGGATGTTGATCGTAAGTTTCTTGATTCATAAAAATGAAATCATCAGCTTCTTTATATACAAATTGATAAGCGCGGCGTTCTACACGAACATCTTCCAATTTTTCGCCAATATTAAAACGGCGTTCAATTACACGTCCATCAACCACATCTTTTAGCGTAGTACGCATAAACGTATTTCCTTTTCCTGGTTTTACGTGCAAAAATTCTATTACAAAATACAGTTTACCATCCATACGGATACATGTTCCGTTTTTGATGTCTTGAGCATTCATCATGAAGTGAGTTTTTTATTTAATTATTTATTTTTAAAAATCAAAAAAAGAGATTGTGATATGAATTTTAAAATCCTGAAATATAGTATTTTAAAATAATTATGTTTCTTTTCAAAGCGGCTGCAAAATTACAATTATTTTTTCGATTCACAAAATCAATATTATACTTCATGATTTTTGAACTTCTAACTTCTAATTTCAAATTTCTAACTTCTACCTTTATTGCGTATCTTTGTGCCTTATTTTAAAAACAATAATTATTTATGGAAAACAAAGATCAAAAAGTTGCTTCGACGGACTCTAAATCCGTTTTGAACGACAAAAAACTCTTTATTGAGACCTATGGCTGCCAAATGAATGTGGCCGATAGCGAAGTGGTGGCATCAATTATGGAAATGGACGGTTTTGAATTAACCGATACAATTACCGATGCCAATGCAATTTTCGTAAACACCTGTTCGGTGCGCGATAATGCCGAACAAAAAGTAATTCAACGTCTAAAGTATTATCAATCGCTAAAACGAAAAAAGAAAGGCTTGATAGTTGGCGTTATTGGTTGTATGGCCGAACGCGTGAAAGAAGAATTGATAACCGACCACGGCGTAAATATTGTAATAGGCCCTGATGCTTATTTAGATATTCCAAACCTTATCAATACGGTAGAAAATGGCGAAAAAGCCATAAATGTAGAACTTTCGAAAATCGAAACCTATAAAGATGTAATGCCTACTCGAATTGGCGCATCCATTTCGGGTTTTGTGTCCATTATGCGTGGATGCGATAAATTTTGCACCTACTGCATTGTTCCCTACACCCGAGGTAGAGAGCGTAGTCGTGATGTGGAAAGTATTTTAAACGAAATACGCGACCTGAAAGCCAAAAACTATAAAGAAGTTACTTTGCTTGGACAAACTGTAAACTCCTACAATTTTGCACAAGAAGATGGTAAAGTGTTAGAATTTCCTGAATTGCTGAGCATTATTGCCGAAATGGTTCCTGATATGCGCATTCGGTTTACTTCGCCACACCCCAAAGATATGACCGACGAAACCATAGCTGTAATTGCCAAATATCCAAATATTTGCCGGTTTATACATTTGCCGGTGCAGTCGGGCAGCAATAAAATCCTCAAACTCATGAACCGCAAATATACCCGTGAATGGTACCTCGACCGTGTTGCAACTATGCGCCGTATGATTCCGGATATTGCTATTGGCACGGATATTTTTTGTGGATTTTCGGACGAAACAGAAGAAGACCATCAAGAATCGTTGAGTTTGATGCGTGAGGTGAAATTTGATATGGCTTTTATGTTTAAATACTCCGAACGACCGGGAACTGTAGCAGCTAAACGAATGGCCGATAATGTACCTGAGGAAATAAAACTCCGCCGATTGGACGAAATTATTTCATTGCAAAACGAAATTGCCAACCAAAGCAATCAGAATGATATTGGGAAAACTTTTGAAGTAATGGTTGAGGGTTTTTCAAAACGCTCCAAGGAGCAACTTTTTGGACGCACATCGCAAAACAAAGTGGTGATATTTCCTCGTGTAGGTCGTAAGATTGGCGAATTTATTTATGTGAAAATACTTTCAGCTTCGTCGGCAACGCTGATTGGTGAAGTGGTTGAAAATCATTAAAGAAATTTTTCCGTAATCAAAAATATTTTCGTATCTTTGCAGTTGAAATTTACAAATGTTTATACGTCTATTAATCAGGTGTATAGCTAAAATACAGAGCGCTGTTTTATGAATTTCACCCTGCACTTTTGGTCAACCAAATTGTTTTAAATAGCAGGTTTTTACTTCAACTAAGTAACACAATATATTTCAAACTAATAAAACTAAAAAACAAATTATGACAAAAGTAAAATCTTTGCCTGAACTTGTTTACATGCAAAAAGTGCTTGAGGCCGAAAAGGCCAAGTTCAAACAACATGTACATGTCTGCGGAGGAACGGGTTGCCATGCTGCACAAAGTATTGCACTTGACGAAAAACTAAAGCGAATTATCAACGACAAAGGATTGAGTACCAATGTAGAAGTAACATCTACAGGTTGTTTTGGTTTTTGCGAAAAAGGTCCTATCGTTAAAATTCTCCCCGACAATACTTTCTATACTGAGGTTACACCAAACGATGCACGTGAAATTATTGACCAACACATTGTAGGTGGTGGAAAAGTAGAGCGCCTACTGTTTAAAGATCCTGTTACAAGCGAACGTGTAAGTGACTCGGAGCACATGGATTTTTACAAAAAACAAAAACGTATAGCGTTGCGTAATTGCGGTGCAATTAATCCTGAGAATATAAACGAATATCTTATACACGATGGGTATCAGGCTTTAGGTAAGGTACTTACTGAACTTGATGCACAACGTACTATTGATATCATCAAAAAATCGGGACTTCGCGGTCGTGGTGGTGGTGGTTTTCCAACTGGATTGAAGTGGGAAATTACGAGCAAAGTAGAAGCGGATCAAAAATATGTTGTTTGTAATGCCGACGAAGGTGATCCGGGTGCATTTATGGACCGTGCAATTCTCGAAGGTGACCCACATTCTGTTATCGAAGCCATGGCAATTTGTGGTTTTGCTATTGGAGGTTCTAAAGGTTTGGTTTATATACGTGCCGAGTATCCATTGGCAATTCAGCGTTTACAAAAAGCCATCGCACAGGCTCGTGAGCTTGGGTTGTTAGGCGATAATATTTTAGGAAGCACATTTAGTTTCGATATACAATTGCGTTTTGGTGCTGGTGCCTTTGTTTGTGGTGAAGAAACAGCATTGATTCATTCGATGGAAGGAATGCGTGGTGAGCCAACTTTCAAACCACCATTTCCATCAGTTTCGGGCTATTTAGGCAAACCTACCAATGTAAATAATGTAGAAACTTTTGCCAATATTCTTGTTATCATCAATCAAGGAGCTGAATATTTTGCAAGCATTGGAACCGAAAAATCAAAAGGCACAAAGGTTTTTGCGTTGGCTGGTAAAATTAACAATGTAGGACTTATCGAAGTACCAATGGGAATTACGCTTCGCGAAATTATTTTCGAAATTGGTGGTGGCATTAAGGATGGTAAAAAATTCAAAGCAGTTCAAACCGGAGGTCCTTCGGGCGGTTGCTTAACCGAAAAACACTTGGATACGCCTATTGATTATGACAACTTAACAGCTGTTGGCTCTATGATGGGCTCAGGCGGTATGATTGTGCTCGACGAAGACGATTGTATGGTATCTGTAGCTAAATTTTACCTCGATTTTATTGTCGAAGAATCGTGTGGAAAGTGCGCTCCTTGTCGTGTAGGTAATAAAAGACTTTATGAAGTGCTCGATAAAATAACACAAGGAAAAGGCACTTGGGAAGATCTCGAACGCCTAAAAAACCTTAGTTCGGTTATTAAGGATACCTCACTTTGTGGTTTAGGACAAACATCGCCAAACCCAGTACTTTCTACTCTCGAAAACTTTTGGGATGAATATGTGGAACATATCGAAGAAAAGAAATGTCGTGCTGGACAATGTAAGGCATTACTTTATTATGTAATTGACGAAGACCAATGCGTAGGTTGTACGGCTTGTAAACGTAGTTGTCCGGTAAATGCCATCACTGGCGACAAAAAACAAGTACATTATATACATCAGGATATTTGTATTAAATGTGGTGCATGCGAAGAGAAATGTGCTTTCGATGCCATTAGTATTAAATTAGAACACACCCCTAAAAAAGTTGAAAATGGAGACAATTAAATTAACCATCGATAATAAAACGGTAGAAGTAGAAAAAGGAACTACTATCCTAAAGGCTGCCCGCAAAATTGGTATTGAAATACCAACCCTTTGCCATTTTGAGATGTGTGACATGAACATCGAAAACAAACCTGGTGGTTGTCGTATTTGTGTAGTTGAAGTAGATGGACGAAAAAATTTGGCACCTGCCTGCGCTACCGAAGCACAAAATGGTATGGTTATAAATTCTCATAATATTCGTGTGTTGAACGCACGTCGTACAGTGTTGAAACTAATTATTTCGGATCACCCATTCGATTGTTTGGTGTGTGCAAAATCGGGAAATTGTGAACTTCAAAGTTTGGCTACCAAATTTGGAATCCGCGATATACCATATCAAGGCGAAAAATCAACCTATCGTAAAGATACATCACCTTCCATTATCCGCGATGTGGACAAATGTATTATGTGTCGTCGTTGCGAAATGATGTGTAACGAGGTTCAAACAGTAGGTGCTCTTTCTGCAGTAAACCGTGGATTTAATTCGGTGGTAGCTCCTGCTTTCGAAATGGACTTAGAAAAATCGCCTTGCACCTATTGCGGACAATGTGTTTCGGTTTGTCCTACAGGTGCTTTGACCGAAGTTGACCACTCTAACGATGTGTTACGTGCACTATCTGACAGAACAAAAACGGTAATTGTACAAACCGCTCCTGCCGTACGTGCAGCCTTGGGTGAAGAATTTGGTTTAGAACCAGGAACTTCGGTAACTGGTAAAATGGCTGCTGCATTACGCCGTTTAGGATTCAAATTTGTTTTTGATACCGATTTTGCTGCCGACCTTACCATTATGGAAGAAGGAACCGAGTTGCTCGACCGTTTAGGTCGCTACTTGAAAGGCGAAGAAAATGTGAAATTACCTATGCTAACATCTTGTTGTCCAGGTTGGGTAAACTTTTTCGAACATAATTTCTCGGACTTGTTAGATATTCCTTCAACTGCCAAATCGCCTCAGCAAATGTTTGGTGCTATTGCCAAAACTTATTTTGCCGAAAAAATTGGTGTTGATCGAAAAAACTTGGTTGTAGTATCGGTAATGCCTTGTTTAGCCAAAAAATACGAATGTCAACGCGACGAATTTAAAGTGAATGGTAATCCAGATGTTGACTTTTCAATTTCAACACGCGAATTAGCCGCCTTTATCAAACAAGCCAATATCGACTTTATGGATTTGCCCGACGAAGATTTCGACCATCCAATGGGCGAATCGACAGGTGCAGGAGTAATTTTTGGAAATACGGGTGGCGTTATCGAAGCTGCTTGTCGTACTGCTTATGAATTACACACCGGCAAATCACTTGAAAAAGTAGAATTTAATGCACTACGAGGAATGGATGGTATACGTTCAGCTACTATTGATTTTGATGGTTTACCATTAAACATTGGTATTGCTCACGGATTGGCTAATGCCCGTAAATTGCTTAATGAAGTTCGCGCAGGTCGCTCAAAATACCATGCTATTGAAATTATGGCTTGTCCAGGTGGATGCATTGGTGGTGGTGGTCAACCTTATCACTTCGGAAATAGTGAAATTTTGATGAAACGTGCAGCTTCTCTTTATAGCGAAGATGATCGGAAAGTTATTCGAAAATCGCATGAGAATCCACATATTTTGAAATTGTACGATGAATTTTTGGGTAATCCACTCGGACATAAATCGCACGAATTGCTTCATACCACTTATTTCGATAAAAGTGATGAGGTTTCGTTACATCACGATTAATTAAAACTAAAGGAATAATTTAAAAATATAATGTTATGATTAGTAAATCATTAACCGATGAAAAGTCGATAAAATCCGACGATAATAAGGCTCTAAAGACTGAAGCAAAAGATGTTATTCACCAAATGGATAAGAATCCTTCGATATATTCGTATGCAGCTGCCGAAAAAGGAAAAGTAAAGGTAAAGATAAAACTTGCAGAAGATAAAATTCAGAAAATACATGAAATTTGTACCAACTTCAACAATGAAGCGGGTGAACTAATTAATGTATTGCATCAAACGCAACATACTTTTGGCTACCTTCCAGCTGAGGTACAAGAAGTTATAGCACATTGTTTGAATGTATCGACGGCACATGTATATGGTGTAGTAACTTTTTACTCGTACTTCACCATGATACCAAAGGGACGTTTCCCAATTTCGGTTTGTACAGGTACAGCTTGCTATGTACGTGGAGCCGAAAAAGTGCTTGATGAGTTTAAAAAACAATTAGGCATTTCGGTTGGTCAAACATCCGACGATGGTAAATTCTCGCTTAGTTGCTTGCGTTGTGTAGGTGCTTGCGGATTGGCTCCGGTAATTTTGGTAGGCGAGAAAGTGTACGGTCGCGTAGCTCCAGATGGTGTGAAAGCTATATTGGATGCATACAAAGATAAGTAATGTGGAAATATAGCCCCTAAAGGGGATTGGGGCAAATTACTAACTTCTAACTTTAAAGACTTAACGCTTCATGGCTCTGTCCATGAGGCGTTTGTCTTCTTTTTCCTTTAGGCTTTGACGTTTGTCGTAGTTTTTTTTGCCACGAGCAAGTCCAATTTCGAGTTTTGCCAACCCCTTTTCGATGATAAAAAGTTTAATAGGTACAATGGTGTAGCCAGTTTCTTTGGTAGCTTTTGTTAGTTTTTTAAGTTCCTTTGCTGTAAGTAGTAATTTTCGGTCGCGGCGAACTTCGTGGTTATTATAGGTACCGAAAAAATATGTTGAGATATGCATATTGCGCACCCATAATTCATTATTTATAAAGGTACAAAAAGTATCAACCAACGAAGCTTTTCCATCGCGAATTGATTTTATTTCAGTTCCAAATAATTGAATGCCAGCTACAAATCGCTCCTCTAATTCGTAATCGAACGTGGCGCGTTTGTTTTTTATTACTATGTTCGATTTTTTAAACAATGCTTTTCTCTATAACTTTACAAACCTTATAAACTTTACAACTTTATGAACTAAAACCCGGGAATCATAAATAAAATAATTTTACTAATAATTGCAGGTAAAAACATGATGGAGCCACCAATTATTAGCATAATTTTGCCTCTTTCATCTTCGTTTACATCAAATTTTAATCGGCAACTTTCCCATACGATATATACAGTATAAACATTTAAAATTTGCAGAAAAAATAAACTGGGAATTATGGTTGTAATCAATTTTATAGCAAATACAACCGAAAACGAATACACAATCAGTTTTTCAATAATCATTGAATCCGATTTGTTTGCATGGTATTTATTTAAAAACTTATTAACGAAATATCGAATTAAATAAAATGAACATAAATATGCAATTAATGCTATAACGCCGTATATAAAACCAGTCTGAATGTGTTTTGAATCGGCATAAATAGTTTTAAAAGCTACTACAAATGCAACACAAAGTAACAAAAGTGGTATGAAGTATTTTTTGAACGATTTTTCTTTAGCGTCATTAAATATTTCTTCCCATGTTTGTGAGGTCGACATCATTAATCCCCACGTCCGTAAAACAATTTTTTGAATGTCTGTTTTCATTATTCTTTGCTATTTTCAACAAAATAAAATTTGGCCTGCAAAATTACAACTAATTTTCTATACTTGAATCACAGTATTTTATAATAACAGAAAAAAATATATTAAATTACAACCTAATTATTGCTCAAAAAGTGTCTTTGATAAAGAATACATTTAAAAAATTGCTTATATTTGCTGACTATTCAAAAAAACAGGATGATTTATGGAAAATGAAATTAGATTATCAATTACAGGATTGGTTTATAACCAAACAGTAGTTGGTACTTACGGTCTGGTATTGAGCGAGATGGAAGGTAATAGGCGATTTTCGGTAATGATAGGCGAGCCTGAGGCACAATCAATAGCAATGAAATTAAATAATAAAAAATCGCCTCGCCCTTTAACCCACGATTTAATTAATAATATCCTAAGTATTTTTGGTACAAAACTCGAAAAGATACTCATTTACAATATGATAAGTGATGTGTTTTATTCTGAATTACACATTCGTAAGGACGATGAAGTGTTAATTGTTGATGCCCGTACTTCGGATGCAGTAGCATTAGCCGTACGAAGCGACGCTCCAATTTATATTAGTGCCGAAATTTTAGACATTGTTGGTACTGTAGTTGAAACGCCTGCCGAAAAAACTGAGGTAATGGAAGTAGAACTCAATGCCGAAGATTTAACCAGTGAAGAGCTTGATTTGCTAAATATTACTGACTTGGAAGAATTGCTTAGTATGGCTTTACACGAGGAGAAATATGAATTGGCAGTCAATATACGCGATGCGTTGAAACGTAAAGAAGAGAAATAAAAAGCTAGATGTATGGATTTACTATTGAAACTGGCACAAACGGCATTCTAATAAACAAACATAATTTTCATATTCACAGTAAAAATAATTATCAAATGGAAAAACGCACAGTAGGTATACATGAAAAATTACCTCTTCTACAAAGCTTACCGCTAAGTTTGCAACACCTAACCGCTATGTTTGGAGCTACTATTCTAGTCCCAATACTATTAGGTGTTGATCCTGCTATAGCGCTGTTGATGAACGGTATAGGTACAATACTTTATACTTTAGTTACTAAAGGAGGAATTCCTGCTTATTTGGGTTCAAGTTTTGCGTTTATTGCTCCTGTTATGTTAATCAATACTGCTTATGGTGGATTTTCACATGCACAATCTGGATTTATATTCTTTGGTTTATTTTTTATTGTAATTTCATTTGTAGTTTATAAATGGGGAATTAAGTGGATAGATGTGGTAATGCCACCTGCTGTGATGGGTGCCGTTGTAGCAATAATTGGATTGGAATTGGCTCCTGTTGCTGTTCAAATGGCAGGATTAGCTCCTTGGCCAACCAATGTTGGTGAAACAGTACAAGCATTTACTCCCGACCAGAATACTGTAATTGTATCAATGTTTACTTTAATAATTGGTATTATAGGTTCGGTTTTGTTTCGTGGTTTTTTACAAATAATACCTATCTTTTTTGCTGTAATAGCTGGTTATTTGTTGGCATTGGTTATGGGAATTGTGAATGCCGAGGCTATTGCTAATGCAGCTTGGTTTGCAATGCCAACATTTCAAGCACCTGTTTACGATCCTAATGCTATTTTGATAATTGCTCCGGCATGTATTGTAGTGTTGGCAGAGCATATAAGTCATTTAATTGTAACAGGTAAAATTACTGAAACGGACTTGATGAAAAATCCAGGACTTCATCGTTCACTTCTTGGCGATGGTTTAAGTAACTTACTTTCGGGTTTTGCAGGTTCACCTCCAAACACTACTTATGGTGAAAATATTGGTGTAATGGCTATAACGCGAGTTTACTCTGTGTGGATTATTCGAATAGCAGCGGTAATGGCAATCACTTTTTCGTTTGTTGGGAAAATTTCGGCAGCTATTTCAACCATACCAAGTGCTGTTATGGGTGGTATTACCATGTTGCTTTATGGTGTAATTGCAGTGCAGGGTTTCAGAATGTTTGTGGAGCAAAAAGTAGATTTTAGTAAAAATCGCAATATGGTACTAGGAGCAATAACATTTGTTGCTGGAGTAAGTGGTGCTGCCGTAAATTTAGGTACAGTTCAATTAAAAGGAATGGCATTTGCTGCTATCATTGGCGTTGTTTTATCGCTTATATTTTGGGTTTTCGACAAATTAAAATTGATGAACGATAAGTAGTTCCGAGTTGAAGATTTTGAGTTACAATATAGACAGAAAGGTTTCAAATAAATATAATAATGATAAATTATAACAATAAACAACGTCCTGAGAAGGATATGATTTTTGGCATTCGTGCAGTTTTGGAAGCCATACAAGCAGGAAAAGAGATTGACAAAATACTCGTTCGTAGAGATATGACCAGTGAATTGTCGCGTGAGCTTTTTACGGCATTAAATGGATTGGAAGTGCCTGTGCAAAAAGTTCCTATCGAAAAGTTGAATAAACTTACCATGAAAAACCATCAAGGTGTTATTGCATTTATTTCGCCTGTTACATTTCAACATATCGAGGATATTATTCCAGGAATTTATGAATCAGGAAAAATGCCTTTTATTGTAGTGTTGGATGGAATAACCGATGTGCGTAACTTTGGAGCTATCGCTCGTACATGCGAATGTGCTGGAGTTGATGCTATAGTTGTACCACTCAAAGGCGGTGCTGCACTGAATGGCGATGCAGTTAAAACTTCGGCTGGAGCGCTACTTAAAATACCTGTTTGCCGCGAGCATAACATTACTGAAGCGTTGAAATACTTAGCATCATCGGGCATGAAATTAATTGCTGCAACTGAAAAAGCCAGTCAGAATTACACCGAAGCAAGTATGTCAGAACCAATTGCTATTGTTATGGGATCGGAAGACGATGGTGTTTCTGCTGAGAATCTACGTATTTGCGACCACATGGTACGTATACCTCTACTTGGAACTATTGATTCGTTGAACGTTTCGGTTGCAGCGGGAGTCCTTATTTATGAAGCTGTTCGCCAACGAGGCATAATAGATTCGCTTATTAGCTAAAAAAAAATAGAATGTCAATTTGACATTCTATTTTTTTTTAGCTAATATTGAAATTTACTTGATCATTACTTTTTGCGAATGAGTTTGACCTTCGGATGTTACAGTAACAATATAAACCGTTTGTTTTTGAATTGGTAATGTAATTAACCCATTATTATCCACTTTCTTTTCAGCAATTAATCTGCCTGTTAAATCAGTTACTTTTACAAGCGCATTAGCACCGGCCAAACGTTTAATAAACAAACTATTATCAGCTGCAAACACATTTATGTTCGATTCTGGAGTTGAAGTTGTAGTTCCATTGCTAAGCGGATTAGTAATGATTCTAAAACGTAATTGTGTCGAAGTCGAATTGGTAGCAGTAAATGTATAGGTTGAACCTGTTTCGGTAACATTAACTGTACTATCTTTCAACATGTCATATAAATAAATGCTTTCGTATTTATTCTCAGTATTTTCATGTTCAAAGGTCATAGTATAATTTAAATCGCTACTTGCACGGAATTTCAATAATGTGTT
>Ga0247836_1001667_pt1 | contig 34639 bp, 31 predicted proteins | sample LaCruzMarch2015__4_FD_187116 | JGI IMG/M metagenome (GOLD analysis project Ga0247836, IMG submission 187116) | Freshwater microbial communities from meromictic Lake La Cruz, Castile-La Mancha, Spain - LaCruzMarch2015_14m | ecosystem: Environmental > Aquatic > Freshwater > Lake | place: Spain... | reverse complement strand
CGAACCGAGCCGATCGATCCCATTCGGGTCGCCTGCTATCCCGTTCTGGGTTTCGCGCTCCTTCTTGTTTTTTGCAGTTACCTTCGTATTCCGTCTCTTCCGTTCTCCAAGACGGTTCCCGCGTTGCTTGCGGTGATTTGCCTTGTCGCCGGTGGTATCGAGTGGCTGCGATTCCATCTGTTGGGGAGGGACTATTGCGCGTCGCTGACCCGGGCATGGCGGCCGGCGGTGTTGATTTTTGTTGGCGTGACATGCCTCGCCAGCCCTCTTCTTTTTCGGTTGTGCGTGAAAAACTTCTCCGATCCCGGGACGTGGGGGTATGATGTGGGAAACTACGTCCTCACGACCCGGGAGTATGTAGACAACGGGATGCTTCTTCCTGGGGATGCAGAGGGATCCGAGTCGAACCCTTTTGTCGCGTTCATTCGGTATCAATCGATCCTCGGGAGTTCGATTTTGTCGGGGGAGCCCTCGAAAAATCCGGCGGATTTGCTTGGTCCGACGGCTGCGTTTTCCGCGAGCCGCAATGTGAGTTTGATGCCCCGGAATGCCGGTGCGGCGGTCGATGCATTCTTTGCGGTTATCTTGGATTTGCGACCGATCCCGGCATACTTCTTGTCGGTGCTGTTGTGCACGATTCTCCTGATCCACGCGGCAGTCGCGTTGGCGTTCCGTGTCGGTTTGCGAGGAGGGATCGCGGTCATCTTCACCGCCGTAGCGGTGTACTGGCCCACCGTCGTTCGGCCTGTTATGTTTGATAATCGGGACCAGGCGATATGCCTTTTCCTTGTGGTTGCATTGCTGGCGGTTTGCCGTGCGGGGGCGGGCGCGTGGCCCATCCGGTCCATCTTATTGGCCGCTCTTTGCCTGACCTATATTGAGATTGCCCCGTTTGCCGTTGTCGCGTACGCGCTTTGTGCAGCGGGGAGGTCTCCGACTCGGATTTGGTTGCGAAGTCTGCTGCTTGAGGGCGGGGTTGCATTGGGACTGTGTCTCGTTTTCAGTCCTGGACTAGCGTCATACCTTCTCCACCAGGCAACTGCGGCAGAGGCATCAGCGACAATGACCGGACTTGCCGCTCCGTTTTGGATATTCGAGAACCTGGCGGGGGTCTACGCGGGGGTCGACCCCGGCAAGAATTCCTACCACTGGTTTCTCCTTACTCTCTCTGGTATTGTGTTTCTCGCCCTCGTTGTGATTGGGGTCATTCGATCTGGAATCGCCAGGCAGTGGGGTTTCGTCGTCGCAATTGGATGTTTCGTGGCGGCGGATTTGGTTTTTATGTCGGGTAGCCGCGACTACGCCGCGTATAAACTTGGAACGGTGACCTTTCCGCTGCTGCTTGTTGCATTGGGTGTAACACTAAGGAATCCGGAAGGGTCGCCAAACAGAACGGTCGATCGAGGTCTGTGGCTCCTCGGAAGGCCCTGCGTTGCAGTGCTGATGTTTGCGATCCTGTGTGGGGTGTGGATGCGGGCCGGGGTGTATGTGAAGGATGTTCCTTTTCGCGAGGGCTTGAACGCTATTCTTTGGGACCGGAAAGAGCATACGATGCTTGCTGGTTTGGCTCCGCGGAGTAACGACGTGACGGAGTTGGCCTCGATCGTCGAAGAGATTGGCAACCGGAACTCTGTGGTGGTGGGGGCGACGCGTGCGGATGTCGGGTATGTGCAGGGCTACGCTAATCCGGATCACACTTTCCTGCTCAACGGTCGGGTCTTTAACACCGCAATTGCTTTGAATGATCAGCCGTACGACAGCATCCGGTTTTTGAACGGTGGAACACCGATCGAGAACATTTTCCTAACAAACTCCAACAGGGTCGCGAAGCGGGCCTACCACCGGAAGGATTCTGTTGTGCCGCTTGGGGAAGCGCCGGAAGCATTCGATGCCTTCCGAACTTTTTCGCGAATCCGAATAGATCCCGCGAAGCCATTCCCGTTTGCCGCTCTCCAGTTCACGGAGTTAGCAGCGAGCCCCCAAGCCGGTGATCTTTTCCCCGACGGCTTCGCATTTGGGCCTGCTGGGATCAATTTCGGGATTTTCGCGTTGAACGCCTCGGCGGCGCCGCGGACCGTGCAGGTCACTGTGCGTGCGCTCAACAAAGCCGCCGAGGAGATCCTTCCCGTGCTCGTTTCGTATTTCTTTGTGGAGATGAATAAAGTGGATCTTTCCGGCATCGCCCCTCGTTTTGAGAACGGCGTGCTGCGGTGTACGATCCCTCTCTCGGAGGATCCCGCGGGAAGCCTGATTTCGATTCGATTCACGCAGGAACGAATTGATTACGACATGATCTCCCTAATTCCCACACGGACGGCAACCGATGATCGATTGCCGGTTTTTTGGATCGGGGATTTCTTGATCAATCCTCTGCGGTAAGGTTCGATCTGCGCGACCGATGGAAAACCTTTTTGGGAATGCCCTCATTTTAGCGTCCGCTTACGGGATTTGTCTTCTGGTGGGGTTGCTTCTCTATCGTCCGCTGCGCGCCGATGCGTTCGATCCCGCGCGCTTCGCATGTTACCCGGTACTTGGATTTGCAACGCTGCTTGTTGCGTGCAGCTACCTGCGGATTCCGTCCGTCCCGTTTTCGAAAACAGCGGTGCCGCTGGCTGTCGCGCTCCTTTTGCTGGGGTGTGGTTTGGAAATCGCGAGAATCCGATTTGGGAGGGTGCGATTCTGGGAATCCCTCGCGCATTCTTGGCAGAAAGTGCTCTTCGTGGCGGGGACGGTTCTCCTGTTTGGACTGCCTCTAACCTTCCGGATGTGTGTCCCAGAAATGCTCAATCCGGGGACGTGGGGCTACGACCAAGTGAACTACGTTGTGACCGCACGCGGGTACGTCGATCGAGGGATGCTTCCTCAGACGAGCCCCGATTCTCCCGGATATCTCGATGAGCTTGACTCGTTCTGGAAGTATCAACGTCTGATGGCCGAATCCATCCTCCGGGGAGAGCCGCTCAAGGTGCCTTCCGACGAGTTCTCTCAGTCGAGCATCGGGTCGACTGCCCGGGTGCTCCGAATGCTTCCCCGGAACGCGGGAGCGTGTGTGGACGCATTTTTCTCCGTCGTTTTGCGGATCCATCCCGTACAGGCTTACTTTCTTTCCGTCCTCCTCATTACGGTCTTACTCGTCCACGCAACCCTGGCTCTTGCGATGAGTCTAAGGCTTCCGATGGGGGCCGTCATGATCGTCGTAGCGATTGGGGTGTTTTGGCCGACGGCTGTTCGGCCGGTGATGTATGACAATCGAGATCAGGCCGCGTGCCTAGTTCTGATGATTGCCATCCTCGCGCTCGCCAGAGGGAGGGCTTCCTGGTGGGTGATACGGGCGGTCCTCTTCGCCGCGATATGCTTCGTGTATATTGAGATTGCCCCGTTTGCAGCGCTTGCGTACGCCATCTTCGCGTTTCATGGGCAAACATTTCGGACGTGGTGGTCGGCGATGCTCAAAGAGGGCGGAGTGACTTTCGCATCGATCCTTCTATTCCTGCCAAGCTTCGCTTCGTATCTTCTCTACCAGACGTCCTCTGGGAATACTTCGGACCAATTGGTCCCGCTCCGGGCGCCCTTCGGAGTGTTCGAAAATTTGGCAGGAACGTTTGCCGCCCTGCTGCCGCAGCCTGGCTCATTTCACATGTTGCTGCTTGGGGTGTCCGGATTCGCGCTGCTCTTCATCATTCTCACCGGCGGCATTCGATCCTCTCTCCGTGGCGATTGGTCGTTTGTAGGCGCCCTCGTCCTTCTCTGCGCACTGGATTTGCTATTCATGTCGAAAGGTAAGGATTATGCCGCCTACAAACTTGGAACGGTCTCTTTCCCATTTGCGTTGATCGCCGTGGGCTCCGCCCTCCAGCCACTCCAGACGAATCTGCGGCGTTGGGACACCATTACAGCGCAAGCCGCGAGGGGGCTATGTTATCTTCTGCCCGCTGCCATCCTGTGCGGAATCGCGATGCGTGCGGAGTTCTACCTCCCGGATTTAGGCTTCCATGTGGGAGTCAATTCCGAGTTGTCTCAGCGAAAGAAATTTACGCTCGAGGAGGCATGGAGTGACCGCAGTAACGATGTCGTCTCCATTCAAAAGTTGCTTCGGAAGGTCATTAAAGAGGACCGTTCCGTGATCGTTGGGGCGACGCGATCGGACATCGGATTCGTGCAACAATTGATCGACCCGAAGCGGGCGTACATTGTCAACGGAGTGGGCGCTCAAGTCGACAAGCGACCGGACAGCTTGACGTGTGAAGAGATGTCTTTTCTGCCCGAGGGAAAAAAGATTCGCCATATCCTGCTGACGAACTGGGAGTTCGCCATGCATCGATACCATCTCCTGGAATCGATGATTCCCATTGTCAATTGGCCCCTCTCCCAGAAGGTGTTCAACCGCTTCTCGCACTTCTCGATCGACGGGAAGCGGCCCTTCGTTTTTGCCGCGTTGCATTATTCAGAAATGCAGCCCGTGGCCGAGCCAGCGGATGGGTCCTCGCGCGGTTTCAACTTCGGACCCCAAGGAGTCGTGTTCGGTGTGTATGCGTTGAATTGTCCGTCCATCCCCAGAGATCTGCGCGTGTCGGTCGTGCCTTTGAACGCAAGGGCAGCGCAGGAGATCGAATCGAACGGGCAACGTTTCAGCCTCTACGTGAATGGCAAGAAGGCGGTTGAAGTGCGGACGGAGGCAGCAGACGGAAGCCTTTCCTTTGAAATCCCTCTTGATGCAACGCCTTCAGGACATACGATTGCGGTCCGGCCGCTCGGGGAGTCCTCTGTCAAGAGCGACGACTACACTATGCCACCGAGGGCTGCTTCTGACGACATTCCTTATTACCGAATCCAATCCTTCGCCGTTGATCCCATCCCGTGAGACTTAGCATTATCGTTCCCGTTTACCGGGAGGAAAAGAACGTCAAAGAGTACCTCCGCCGGATGGTGCCGCTCGTCGAAGAGCGAACGCGTGACTTCGAAATCATTTTTTGCCTCGACCCCGCGCCTGTTCCGGATGGAACCGAGGACATCATCATTGAGGCGCGAAAGTCGGATGACCGGATCAAGCTCCTGCGTTTTTCACGCCGCGTGGGTCAACCCATGGCTACGCTCGCTGGGTTGACGCACTCCGACGGCGACGCGGCGATTGTCATGGACGTCGATTTGCAGGATCCGCCGGAGCTGATCGGCCAGATGATTGATGCGTGGCAGGAGGGCTACCAAGTGGTGATTCCACAACGCACCGACCGTGATGGGGAGACGTGGCTGAAGAAGCTCGTGGCGGCGACTGGGTACAAGCTCATTAACAAAATTGCGGACGTGGAAATTCCGCCGAATACCGGGGATTTTCGGCTCATGGACCGCCGGGTGGTGGATGAGTTGGTGCGTCTCAAGGAATCGCACGGTTTCCTGCGCGGTATGGTAGCGGTCGTTGGGTTTCGTCAAAAATTGATCCCGTTTCATCGCCCGCCGCGCTTCAGTGGAACGGGGAATTACAACCGATTCATCGGTTCACTGCGGATTGGTTTTAATGGCGTTTTTTGCTTTTCGAATTACGCCCTCACGCTCAGTACGATGTTTGGATTCGTGGTGGCGGGAATTTCGCTCCTTTTGACGCTCACGTACCTCGTTCTCAAGTTGATTGGGTACGACATCGTTTGGGGTAATCCCACGCTTGTCATTCTCGTCACGTTCCTCGGCGGGATACAGTTGATCAGCATCGGAATTCTCGGGGAATACATCGGGCGCATCTATGAGGAAGTCCGGGATCGACCCAAATTCATCGTCGATCGCGCGGAGGGGGTCGGCGCGCAGCGGCGCAGCGGCGCAGCGGACTGAGCGTAATTTGGTTGCTTTTGCGCGCTGCCATGGGGAGGCTCGCCGACCATTTCTGAAGGGTTTTACATTTTTATATGACGGTTTTTATCACAGGTGCCTCAGGCTTCATCGGAAGCAGCATGACGGATCGACTCCTCTCCGAGGGACATTCGGTCATTGGCTATGACAATTTTTCCACCGGACTGCGGGAGTTTTTGACAGACGCCACGACGAAGCCCGGATTCAAGCTTGTCGAGGGCGATCTGCTGGATCTCGACACGCTGACGGCCGCGATGAAGGGGGCGGATCTGGTCCTGCATTTCGCCGCGAACGCGGACGTGCGGTTCGGTTTGAACCACCCAAGCAAGGATCTCCAACAGAATACATTTGCCACGTTCCATGTTCTCGAAGCCATGCGGGCGAACGGGGTGAAGCGGGTCGGGTTCTCCTCGACCGGATCCGTTTATGGCGAGGCGGAGCAGATTCCGACGCCCGAGGATGCGCCGTTCCCCGTGCAAACTTCGCTGTATGGTGCCAGCAAAGTCGCCGGAGAAGGGTTGATCCAGGCCTATTGTGAGGGCTTCGGGTTCGAAGGGTACATTTTCCGCTTTGTCTCGATTCTCGGCGAGCGCTACACGCACGGGCACGTGTTTGATTTTTACCAGCAACTCCTTGAGCACCCGGACCACCTCCGTGTGTTGGGGAACGGACGCCAGCGTAAGTCGTATCTTTATGTCCAGGACTGCCTCGATGCGATCCTGCATGTCATCAACGCCGGGACCGCCCGCGAGTCCAAACACGGGGTGGCGATCTACAATCTCGGTACGGCCGAGTATTGCGAGGTGCGTGATTCGATCGGTTGGATCTGTTCCTCACTGGGCCTGCAACCGACCCTCGAATTCACCGGCGGGGAGCGTGGGTGGGTCGGGGACAATCCATTCATCTTCCTCGACACCGCGCGGGTGCAGTCGACTGGTTGGAAGCCGAAGCTGACGATCGAACAGGGTATCGGGCGCACGCTGAAGTGGCTCCAAGAAAACGCGTGGGTGTACGAGAAGCGCTGACCCCGGAACGGTGAGAATCGCAATCACGGGTGGGAGTTCTGGTATTGGCAATGCCATTGGGCAGGCCTTGGTGGCAGATGGTCACGAGGTGTTCGGCCTGGGGCGGCGCTCGAGCCCCGGTTTGCAATCCGTTCCGTGTGATGTCTCCTCGTGGGACTCGCTGCGTGCGGCGGCGGAATCCATGCCAGGGACATTGGATGTCCTTGTCTGCTGTGCCGGAGTCCAAGGAGAGGCGGGGCCGACGATGGAGCTTGATCCGGAGGAGTGGAAGCGAACGATTGCGGTGAATCTCGACGGCACGTTTTTTGCGATCCGCGCGTTTTACCCCCGTCTCCGTGCGACTGACCGTCGGGCAAAGATCGTGTGCTTTTCCGGCGGGGGGGCAACCTCTCCGCGCCCGAACTTTTCCGCCTATGCCGTGGCCAAAACGGGAGTCGTTCGCCTGGTTGAGAATCTCGCAGCGGAGTGGAACGGAGTTCCCATCGACATCAATGCGATCGCGCCCGGCGCGATCAACACGGCGATGACAGAGGAAACCCTTGCCGCCGGGCCTGGAAAGGTGGGGGCGGAGGAGTATGCAAAAACGCTTCGTCAGAAGGAAACCGGTGGAGGTTCCATGCAGAAAGTGATCGATCTCGTGAAGTTTTTGATATCCCCGGAATCGGACGGCATCTCGGGTCGGCTTCTGGCTGCACAGTGGGATCCCTTTCGCTCCCTGCCAACAGATTCAAAGGTGCTCGGGGATGTGTTCACGCTCCGACGCATCGTTCCGGAGGACCGGGATTTGGCTCTCCCTGCCCAGCCATGAATTACGCGATTGTAGGATGCGGGTTGATCGGTCGCAAGCGCTTGGCGTCGCTTCCCAAAGGCTCCCGGCTAGTGGTGGCGTGCGATCTGCAACTGTCCCGTGCGGAGGACCTCGCAAGGGGGGTGCCGGGCGCACGGGCGACGGCCGATTTTGAGGAGGCCGTTGGGGCGGCAGACGTGGAGGTCGTGATCGTGGCCACGCTGAATGGCTCGCTGGCAGACGTCGCGGGCGCTGCGATTCGAGCCGGAAAGCACGTCCTGGTTGAAAAGCCCGCCGCCCGCAACGTGACGGAGGCGCGACAACTGGTGGATCTCGAAGCCGCGCACGGGGTTATGGTGCGGGTGGGCTATAACCATCGCTACCATCCCGCTCTGCAAAAGGCACGAGCGTTGATCGACGAAGGAATCGCCGGCGAGTTGATGTTTATGCGCGGCCGGTACGGCCATGGCGGACGGGTCGGCTACGACCGCGAATGGCGAGCTGACCCCGCCCTTTCCGGCGGAGGGGAACTCATCGATCAGGGTGTCCACCTTATTGATCTGGCCCGGTGGTTCTTCGGCGAACTCCCGCAGGTGGAAGGACATGCCGTCACGTCGTTTTGGGACATGCCGGTGGATGACAATGCGTTCATGAACCTGCGCACGGCCGACGGACGGACGGCTTGGTTGCACGTGAGCTGCAGCGAATGGAAGAATCTCTTCTCGCTCGAAATCTATGGCCGCGACGCGAAGGTCGAGATCAACGGACTCGGCGGGAGCTATGGCATCGAACGACTCACCTTGTTCAAGATGCTGCCGGAGATGGGCCCGCCGGAGACGACCATCTGGGAGTATCCGCGCGGCGATCAGTCCTGGCGCGTCGAGATGGAAATCTTCGAGGAGGACATCCGCCTCCATCGCCGACCGGATCCCGGGCTCAGGGATGCGCTCGCCATTTTGGAAATCGTCGGAAAGATCTATGAAAACTCGCCCACGGTCCGTACGGCTTAAACCTTTTCCCACACGCTTATGATCATTGCACGTTCACCGCTTCGAATCAGCCTGGGTGGCGGCGGCACCGACCTCCCGTCGTACTACGAGCAACACACGGGTTTTCTCGTGGCCGCCGCGATCGACAAATACGTGTACATCACCCTGCACGAGACCTTTGCGCAGGAACTGATCGTGAAGTACTCGAAACTCGAGCGCGTCTCGAAGGCGTCAGAGCTCGAACATCCCATCATTCGCGAGGCGTTCGCGATGCTCGGGATTGAACAGACGAACCTCGAAATGACCTCGATGGCGGACATCCCCGCGGGAACAGGGCTCGGTTCTTCCGGCAGCTTCACCACCGCTCTCATTAGGGTATTGCACGCCTACCGCAAAAGTCTGATCCATCCCGCCGAGGTCGCTGAGCAGGCCTGCGAAATTGAAATCGGTCGCCTGAATGAACCCATCGGAAAGCAGGACCAATACATCGCCGCTTATGGGGGGCTTACCTGCTTCCGCTTCCATCCCGGCGGCAGGGTGGAGGCCTGGCCCTTGCGAATCTCCGAAGAAACGCTGTTTAATCTCGAGGACAATCTCCTCCTGTTTTTCACCGGCTACTCGCGCTCCGCGTCGAAAATCCTCAAGGAGCAGGACGACAAGAGCAAACAGTCCGATCAGGGGATGACCGAGAATCTGCACTTTATCAAGGACCTTGGCTACAAGAGTAAGGACGCGTTGGAAGCCGGGGACCTCCATGAGTTTGCCCGGTTGATGGACGTCCACTGGCAGCGTAAGAAGGAACGCTCCGGGGGAATGAGCAATCCGGTCATCAACGAGTGGTACGATCACGCGATGACAAACGGAGCGATCGGTGGAAAACTCATCGGTGCCGGCGGCGGCGGATTTCTCATGTTCTACGCCTCCGATAAGGCGAGACTGCGTCACGCGCTGCGCGAAAAAGGCCTCCGCGAGGTGCGATTTCGTTTCGACTTTGAAGGTTCGAAGTTGCTGGTAAACTGACGCCGGACGTCCGGATTCCCCTATGTTCCCCATCGCGATCCTCGCCGGCGGACTCGCCACCCGACTCCGTCCACTCACGGAGAAGATCCCCAAGGCGCTCGTCGAAATTGCCGGCCGACCATTCATCCACTGGCAGTTGGAGTTGCTGCGCGAGCAGGGGGTTACCGACATCGTCCTGTGTACGGGCTTCCTCGGGGAGATGATTGAAGCCGACATCGGTGACGGATCAGCTTTTGGCGTGAAAGTCCGGTATTCGCCCGATGGCGAGAAGCTGTTGGGAACAGGCGGGGCGCTTAAACAGGCTATTCCGCTGTTGGGAGATGGCGCATTTTTTGTCCTCTACGGAGATTCCTATCTGCCGATCGACTTTCGCGCCGTCGGAGAGGCTTTTTTGGCTTCGGATGCGGAAGGGTTGATGACCGTGTTTCGCAACGAGGGTCAGTGGGACAAGAGTAATGTGATCTTTGAAGACGAGCGGATCCGCGTTTACGACAAGAAACGGCAACTGCCGGAAATGCGCCATATCGATTACGGACTGGGCGTTCTGAAAACCCGCGTCTTCGATGCGCGGCCATCCGGCGAGGTGGTGGATTTGGCAGAGATTCAGATGGATTTGGTCCGTCGCGGCAGCCTCGCGGGTTGTGAGGTGTTCCGGCGTTTCTACGAGATCGGCTCGCATGAAGGGATCCGGGAACTCTCCGAATACCTCTCGGGTCGGAGCGTTTCGTCGCCGAATGTTCCGTGACAGAGAGATTGACGTCCCCGGCTCTCTTCTCTTTTCTCCGGGGAAATGAGCTCCTTCTCCACGCTGTTTTTTGATGAAGTTCGCCAAGTGGCGGCAGGTATCGACACCCTGCAAACGGAAAAAATGGTCGACATCCTCGCCGCAACGCGGGCTTCGGGTGGTCGGCTATTCATTCTCGGCGTGGGAGGCAGCGCGGGAAATGCATCTCATGCGGTCAACGACTTTCGGAAAATCGTGGGGATCGAAACCTACGCGCCCACCGACAATGTCAGCGAACTCACCGCGCGCACGAATGACGAAGGTTGGCCCACCATTTTTGTCGAATGGCTGCGAGTGAGCCACATTCGGGCCAATGACACCGTTCTCGTCCTTTCCGTGGGCGGTGGCAACCTGGAGAAGAACGTCAGTCCGAACCTCATTTCGGCGCTTCAACTGGCTAAAGAAGTCGGAGCTTCCGTGATCGGCATCGTCGGACGCGACGGCGGTTTCACGGCGACGGTGGCGGACGCGGCAGTCATTATTCCCACGGTGAGCGCCGATCGGGTCACCCCGCATTCCGAAGCTTTCCAGGCGGTTGTATGGCATTTGCTCGTTTCGCACCCGAAGTTGAAGGCCGTGCAGACCAAGTGGGAAAGTACGAAATAGTGTCGGAAGTCCCCTCCCATTTGGGTCGGCCGGCGGTATTCCTGGATCGGGATGGCGTTTTGAATGAGCCCATCGTGGTGGATCAAAAGCCTTATCCGCCGAGGTCGGTCGCGGAGTTTCGTCTTCTGCCCGGCGTGGTCGAGGGCTGTCGCCTTCTGAAGGATGCCGGTTTCCTGCTTGTGGTTGCGACCAATCAACCGGATGTCGGGCGGGGGACTCTTTCTCAGGAGGTCGTGGAGGAGATCCACCGTCACCTTTGTGAGTTGCTGCCGATTGATCGCGTGGAAGTTTCCTACGACGCCGGTCGAGGCGAACCGGCGCCGATGCGCAAACCCGCCCCGGGCATGCTCCTTCGCGCTGCCGGGGATTTGGGGATAGACCTCGCCGCCAGCTACATGATCGGCGACCGCTGGCGCGACGTGGATTGCGGGAACGCCGCAGGTTGCCGCACCGTGTTCATCGATTATGGATACGACGAGGAACTTCGTACCCGACCACATTTTACGGTTCACACATTTGCAGAAGCTGCGCAGGCTGTCCTTGAATCCCGACCCGTCCTCTCCCATCTCTCCATCCAATGAGCACCCTCGAAAATCTGAACGTCCACATCTACGCCGACGGCGCCGACAAGGCTTCCATGTTGGATCTGTATGCCAATCCCCTGATCAAGGGACTGACTACCAACCCTACGCTGATGCGGAAGGTGGGGATCTCTGACTACGAATCCTACGCGCTGGACGTTCTCGCCACGGTGAAAGACAAGCCGATTTCGTTCGAAGTCTTCTCCGATGATTTCACCGAAATGCGACGCCAGGCGCTCAAAATCGCGAAGTGGCAGTCGAATGTGTACGTGAAGATCCCCATCACGAACACGCACGCGGAATCCGCCGTCCCGCTCATCCGCGAACTCGCGGCGGAAGGCGTGCAACTCAACGTCACCGCTCTCTTGACCGTCGCTCAGGTGGCGGATGTGGCGGAGGCCCTCGACCCCGGCGTTGCCGCCGTGGTTTCCGTCTTTGCGGGCCGGATCGCGGATACCGGCGTCGATCCCTCTCCGATCATGCGGGAAAGTTTGGCTTTGCTCAAGGATCGCCCCAAGGCGGAACTGCTGTGGGCGAGCGTTCGCGAAGTGTTGAACATCTTCCAGGCGGATCAGGTGGGATGTCAGATCGTCACCGTACCGCATGACATCCTGCACAAGGCCATCAAAACGACGGGAATGGACCTCACCGCGCTCTCTTTGGACACGGTAAAGATGTTCGCGAAAGACGCCGAGGCGGCGGGCTTCACCCTTTGATTACTCCAAGCAACGCAGAGACCTCGCCGACGGTGGGCTTTCCGAGATCGCTGTTCGAATGGCGCTTCGGGAAGTTTCTCGTGGTGGGGGTGGTCTCTGCCTTGCTGGACATCGGCTTTCTCTGGATCGCTCTGGGCTTTCTGCCGAGTCAGGGCGCGTTCAGCGTTGGCTACGTCATCGGGATCGCGGCGCACTTTTGCCTGAACAAATGGTGGACATTCCAATGCCGCCGCTCGGACATCCACGTGCAGTTGATCCAGTATGCGGCGGTGACGGCGGTTAATTACGTCGTCCAGTTCAGCGTGTTTTCTCTCGTGATCTTCGTGCTTCATGCGGAATCTGCCCTGCTGCCTGCCTGGGCGGTCGCTTCGGGGATTCAGCAGGTCTTCGCAAAAATGTGCGCCATTCCCCCGAGCACGATCGTTGGGTTTTTGCTGTTCCGAAAGAACGTGTTCTCACAGGGTAAACCTAGTCTTTGACTCACGGGCACTTCCCGGTAGGCTGGCCGATTCAACTCTGCGGTTCCGTGGGACGTCCCTCCGCACCATCCCTTAGAAATCTTTCCTTCTGTGATCTTAGCCCCCGCCTCCCAATCTGACGTCTCAGCCGCCACCGGTGAGGCGGACGTGATCGTGATCGGCGCCGGCCCCGCGGGTCTCACCGCCGCCGTCGAACTGGCCGAGGCCGGTAAACGTGTGATCGTTCTGGAAAAGGACCCGCAGTACGTCGGAGGGATTGCGCGAACGGTGGTGTACAAAGGCTACCGCTTCGATATCGGTGGGCACCGCTTTTTCAGCAAGAGCGCGGAGGTCACCGATTGGTGGAAACGGCGCCTGGCCTCCGAGTTCATTTCCGTGAAACGGCTGTCACGCATTTTTTATCGCGGGAAGTTTTTCGATTATCCGTTGCGTGCCGCCAACGCGCTGTTCGGACTGGGAGTCTTCACCAGTGCGATGTGTTTTCTCAGTTACCTGCAGGCGCGATTGTTCCCAATTCACCCCGAGAAGTCGTTCGCCGACTGGGTGACGAATCGCTTCGGGAGGCGGCTGTTTTCCATCTTCTTCAAAACGTACACCGAGAAAGTGTGGGGGATGCCCTGCGAGGAAATCAGCGCGGACTGGGCAGCGCAGCGTATCAAAGGGTTGTCGCTTCTGAAGGTGATCCTTGCCGCTCTCCTTCCGCGTAAATCCGGAGACGCCAATGCGCCGGTGATCAAGACCCTGATCGACACCTTCGAGTATCCCCGTCTTGGCCCGGGCATGATGTGGGAGAAGACCCGGGACGACATCGTTGCGCTCGGGAGCGAGGTCCGGATGGCGGAGGAAGTGACGGCCATCAATCGGAAGGGAAACGAGGTGGAGTCGATTACCGTCCGGGATTCCGCGGGCACCGTTCGCGAGCTCTTTGGAAAGCAATTCATCGTTTCGATGCCGTTACGCGAAGCGGTATTGGCGATCGATCCACCGCTCTCGCCCGGGGTGCTCGACGCCGCCCGCCGGCTGCGATACCGGGACTTCCTCACGGTTGCGCTCGTCGTGCGCGGAACCGATTTGTTTCCAGACAACTGGATTTATGTCCACGATCCGACCGTGAAGCTCGGCCGCATCCAGAATTTCAACAACTGGAGTCCTGCGATGGTGCCCGACCCGACCACGACCTGCCTGGGTCTGGAGTACTTTTGTTTCGAGGGCGACGATCTTTGGTCGGCGGATGACGCCGCGCTTATCGAACTCGGTAAAAAGGAGCTCGAGCAGCTTGGCTTGGTACGGGCGGACTTGGTGATTGAAGGCACCGTCGTTCGAATGGAAAAATCGTATCCGGTCTACGGCCCCGGCTATCAGGATGATCTGGCCATCATTCGCAAGGAACTCTCCGCGTTGACGAATCTCCAGCCTGTGGGCCGGAATGGGATGCACAAGTACAACAATCAGGATCATTCGATGATGACCGCGCTCCTGGCCGCGCGGAACATTCAGGGGGAATCGTTCGATCTTTGGCGGGTGAACACCGATGCCGAGTATCACGAGGAGGGCGAGGACGACAAGCCGGTCGGTCGGCTCGTGCCGACGCGGATCGGGTAGGATTGTCGGCGCAACGGAGGGATCGTCATGAAGTGCTGCGTGGTCGTTCCCTGCTACCGGGATGCCGATCGGCTTGGAGATTACCTCCCGGGACTTTGTGACGCGTTGTCCGGATTTTCCGACGTCAGCGTGCTCGTGGTGGACGACGGTTCCCCGGCTGCAGAAGCGGCGGAGCTGTCCCGCGTTTGCTCTGCCGTGCGTGCCAGGCATCGCAACTTGATAGAGCCGCTTTGTCTCGCCACCAATGTGGGGAAAGGCGGGGCGATTTATGCGGGTTGGGATGCCGTGCCGCACGCGGAGTGGCTCGCGTTTGCCGATGCCGACGGCGCCACGTCCGCCGGGGAGGTTCTGCGTTTGCTCACATTCGCTTGGGAAAATGGGGCGCCGTTCGATGCGGTGCTCGGCAGCCGAATCAAGATGCTGGGCCGAAACGTGGAGCGGACGTTTGTTCGGCACCTCACCGGCCGCGTTTACGCAACGTGCTCCTCGATTCTGACAGGCTACCCCGTTTATGATTCCCAGTGCGGATGCAAGCTCGTGCGGGGCTCTGCGTACCGCTCGATCCGTCCGCTCCTCGAGGAAACTCGATTTGCGTTCGATATGGATTTGATCAGCCACCTGCTCCGAGCCGGGTCCCCGGTAGCAGAGTTCCCGATTGACTGGATCGACGTGCCGGGCAGCAAGGTATCCGTGCTGCGCGACGGTTTCCGCATGCTGATCGCCCTCGTTCATCTCCGCGGACGGCTGCGGAAGGATTCCAGGAACGGGGGGCAGGGCGCATGAATCCGATATTCTGCACCTATTTCGACGAGGCGTTTCTTGACCGGGGAATCACGCTGATCGAGTCGCTGAAGCGCCACCATCCCGGAACCCGCCCCGCCGTACTCTGCTGCGATGCTGTCGTGGGACCCGCGCTCGCCGAGTGTTTCGGGGATGGGGTGCGGCTCGTTTCTTTGGGGGAACTCGAAACGGCGTTCCCGGCGCTACTCGCGGTCCGCGACTCCCGGTCGCGCTGGGAATACCTGCTGACGTGCCGGTGTCATTTTGTCGCGTGGCTGCTCCGCGAGGGCGACGCGGAAGGAGGGCTGATTTGCCTCGACGGCGACTTCTACTGCTTCGGTCCGCTGGATTCCGAGGGGTGGGGGGATGTGGCCATCACGCCGCATCGATTTTCCACGGGACTTGAAGGATCCGAGCGTTACGGCGTTTTCAATGCGGGGTTCACTTTCTTCCGTCCCTCCGCGCACTCGCAATCGATCGTGCGTTCCTGGTGTGAACGTTGCCTCGAACGTTGCAGCATCGACCCCGAGGCGGGGTCGTACACGGATCAGACCTACCTGAATGACTGGGCGGGTCAAACCGGTGTTACCGTTTTGGACCATCGGGGCATTAATGCGGCGCCGTGGAATCTCGCGGATTCGGACGTGGTCCTGCGAGGGAGTGTCGTCACCGTCGATCGCGATCCGCTGCTGCTCTTTCACTTCCATGGCCTCCGGGAGGTCGTCCCCGGCTCCTTCCTCGCCGGACTTCCCGCGTATCGTGCTCAGTGGACGCCCGTGCTGCGCGAGGCCGTTTACACCCCTTACCTTGCGCACGTACTCGCCACGCGGGAGCGCCTTGGGATGCCCGCGTCGACGCTTCGACTACTTCCGATCGATCTACCGGAGGATGCCGACCCCGCGCTGAAGATGGTCTGTCAGCTCGCAACCCTTTATGAACGTGCGCAGCAGAACTTGCAGGAGAAAGACGCCACGATCCTCGAACTGAGCCAAGCCTGCGACGAACGACTGCGAAAGGTCGAGCGATTGCGAGCCGATTTGTTTCGCACGCAGCGGACCTCGGCGGGTTTCTGGTGGCGAAAGCTGACGGGCGCGCGTCCATGAGCCCTCCGCGAATCACACTGGTCACCCCGACCTACAATCAGGCGGAGTTTCTGCCAGAAATGCTGCGCTCGGTGGATGCGCAGGATTATCCAAACCTTGAGCACATCGTGGTGGATGCGCTTTCGACCGATGCCACCCCGCGTCTTTTGGCAGAAGCTTCCGCACCGCACCGCCGGATTCTTCGGGAGGCCGACCGTGGGCAGTCGGATGCGATCAACAAAGGAATGAGCATTGGGGAAGGGGACATTGCTGGCTGGCTGAACTCCGACGATCGCCTTCGCCCCGGTGCCCTGCACGCGGTCGCGAACGCTTTCCAGGCCCATCCCAGCGCGACCGTCGTGTTTGGAACGGGATCCAGAATCGATCGCGGTGGATCGGTTGTTCGGGAGATTCCCCATCGACCATTTGATCGTTCGCTCCTCGCCAGCGCCTTCTACGTGTTGCAGCCCGCGATGTTTTTTCGACGTGAGGTCTTCCTCGAGGTGGGAGGCCTCGATGAAAATCTCGAATACGCGATGGATTGGGATCTGTTGATCCGCCTCGCACGCGGGCGGGACGTGATATCGATTCCGGATCCGATCGCCGACTTGCGTTGTTATCCCGAAACAAAGACCGCCTCCGGTGGGTGGCGGCGGATGCGCGAAATCGCAGAAATCGGACGACGACACAATGGAATCCTCGATCGCAACCACGTCTCGTGCGTGGTCCGCGAGTGCGTGGGCGCGACGGGGTGTGGTCCGCTCAAGTGGTGCGTGGACCAGTTTTTCTGGCACGCGTTCCCGAAGCGGTCCTTGATGGTGGAAGGCTGGCCGTAGGCGCTGGATGTATGAACCGGGAACCCTCTCCGGAAGGCGGGCGTGCGGGTCGCTTGCTCATCTTCAAACCTGACGGTATTGGCGATTTTATCCTCTCGACGGGAGCGATTCGCGTCATGGCCGACGCCGTTGGGGAGGCGCGGCTGACCCTTGTGGTTCGCGATCTGCTGGTTCCGCTGGCCCGGGCACAGTTCCCGGCGGCCTGCGTCGTCGGGTTGCCGATCGCGGAGAAGCGGCGCGTGTTGAATCTCTTCGTTTTGAATCTTTATCGCAGCCTCGGGCCCATCCGGGAAGTCCGGCGCACCCGCTTCGACGCGGCCGTGAGTTTTCGACACATGCGTTCCTACATGCAGAGTCTGACTTTTTTTTCCGTCCGCGCTGCCCGGTATTTCGCGTCAGAAAATCTCCTGGCCCGGAACCGTCGATTCGGCCGCTCCGTCGTGGAGCGACTAATTCAAACCGGTCGTGCGCCGGTTGAGGTTCCGTATCCGGACGTGTTGCGCGGGCAGCCCACGGAGATGGAGGCGCACCGTCGTATCGTGTCGGCTGTGCTGAATCGGGAGGTATCTTTTGAAGAAATCCTTCCCGTGCTGAAGGCGGAGCCCGGTTCGAACGCCTACCGGCTTTGCGCTCCGATCAGCACGATGGAGGCCAAGGATTATCCGTTTGCCCAGTGGGTGGAAGCCTTCCGTCTGACAGATGCGGGGCGTCGTTTGCCTCTGGTTCTGACCGGTTCGTTGGCGCAGCGTCCGCGGCTCGAGGAGTTGGCGCGTTCGTTGAAAGACGCGGGGATGGCGGATGTGGAGGTTCGACTTCCGGGCGATCTCCCGGCGTTCGTGGATTTGGTTGCGGGGGCGGCGGCGGTTTTTACTGTGGATACGGCGGCCGCGCACATTGCGGCGGCGCTCGACCGACCTCTCCTGGTGCTGTTTTCCGGGCTGCAATCCGGCATGTTTGCCCCGTGGCAGCACAGCGAGAGGCAGTGCTGGCTTGAGGCGCTTCCGAAGACCCGCGAACGCCGTGGCCGTTGGTGCGACCGGCTTCCACCGTCCATGGTCGCCGAAGCCATCGGTCGAACCCTGTCCTTTCTTCCCGGCCATGTCTGAATCCCGCGGCTTTCTCTACGTGGCCACTGGCGAGCGGCATCTCGGCGAAACCCTCGCCTCCATCCGCTCGCTGCGCGCCGTCATGCCGCACGCCTCCGTCGTTGTGTTCACGGATCTGCCGTCCGCCGTTCCCGCCGACCTGCGGGCGGAAGTTCGTGTGCTCCGGGAACCGAGTCACTCGTTCATGGATAAGATTGCGCCGCTCCTGGAGACCCCGTTTGAGCGCACGGTGTTCCTGGACACCGACACCATCCTTTGCGAACCGGTCGACGATTTGTTCGATCTGCTGGAGCGATTTGAACTGGCGGTGGCGCATGCGCCGCTGAGGCATGACCGCCCTTTTCTCTCGCCAAACTGTTTCGTGGAACTCAACACCGGCGTGATGGCCTATCGTCCCACCTCGGCGGTGAGAACGTTGATCGATCGGTGGCGGGCGGTTTATGAGCAGGAGGTGGCTGCGACCGGGCGGAAGGACAGTGATCAGCCCGCCTTTCGACAAGCCGCTTGGGAGGTGGAGACGAGCCTTTACATTCTGCCGTCGGAGTACAATCTGCGCACGGTGATGCCGGCAACTACAGGACGGGTTCGCGTGCGCATCGTCCATGGACGGGATCCCGACATGCTCCGGATCGTACGGGAAGTGAACGCAAGCCGCTCGCTCCGTGTTTTCGTTCCAAGGTTGCGGGATCTCCATCCCGCCGGTTTCCGCGTGCTGTCGCCCGTCGGCGGCGCGGCGTTTGGACTCCTCGGTTCGGTCATCGCGATGTGGAATGGGCTTGAGGCCGGCTTGCGGCAGGCGAAACGACGGTTGTTCGGGCCATGAAAGCCGCGTTCATATTTTCCGGGAGTCGCGTGGATCGATGGGAAGCCGCGCGGGAGGGACGGTGTCCGTCCGAATTCTTTTACGGCGCGGTGGAATTCGAAAAGTGGGGTGACGAGGTTCGCGTGATCGACGTGGGTCCCACCGCAGCAGGCCGGGTCACGGGCGCTGTGGATCGATTGGCCGCCCCGCTCCTTCCCTCTCGGACGAACACCGCGGCCCTCTGGCGCATCTTCCGCCTTGCGCGGCGACTCGCTCCAGTGGATTGCGTCATTGCCACTTACCCGCAGGCCGCCATGGGGCTGTCGCTCCTGCGACGGCTCGGCCGGTTCCGAAGACCCGTCATCGGCATCCAATGCGGGCTCGTGAATTTCCCCCTCGAACCCTTGCGACGCGCGGTAACCGGTTGGTTACTTCGGGATTCCTGGAGTGCGCTGTTCGCCCACTCGGAGCGGCGGGAAATGATCCGGCGTTTTGCCCTGCCCGGCGAACGAATCGTCTCCTGCGACTTCGGGGTCGACCTCGCCTTCTGGACGCCGGACGCAGCGCCGCGCGAGGCGTTCGTTTTGGCGGTGGGAAACGACGGGCGACGCGATTTTGAAACGCTCATCCGGGCGGCCGAGCGGATGAAACGCCAGGTGCGGATCGTCACGCGTCGTCGCCTCCCGGAGAAACTCCCGCCCAATGTGGAGTGGATCCAGGGTGACTGGCAGGGTCAGGCCTTGTCGGACGAAGCCCTGCGCGAGATGTACCGCCGCGCCGCGGTGGTGGTGGTTCCGCTGATCGACAGTCCCCAACCCTCCGGGCAAAGTGTCGCCATGCAGGCACTCGCCTGCGGTTGCCCGGTGGTGCTCACGAACACGCAAGGGCTTTGGACCGATTCCATTCTGGAGGACGGCGTGCATCTCACGCTGGTGCCTCCATCGGATATTGGAGCACTGACGCGAGCGGTCGAAAAGGCGGCCGGGCTGACGGATGGCGCGCGCGAGGCGAGGGAGCTTCTCGTCGAGGAGGAATGGGACGCGGTGGGGTTTGCCCGACGTCTGCGCTCACTCTGTGCTCGCGCTCTGGGCCAACCTGCCGTTTGATTCCGTTTTTATGTGTACTGAAAACCCAAGCTGCGGGGGTGTCCGCGTTCTATGAATTCTCCAGCCAAACTTCCCCTGGTCGCGATCAGCCTCGCGCCAACCCGTTCCCCATGGGGTGGGAGCAGCCCGTTTGTGTGGCAACTCGTTCGGACTCTGAACCGGCGCGGGTACCGGGTGCGATTTGACCTGCGCGAAACGCCATCGTGCGTTGTCATGATTGACCCGCGCATGGATCACTCTGCGAAACGTTTCGGGCTCGAAGAAATCCGCCGCTTTCGGGAACTTCACCCCGGGGTGCCAGTGGTTCACCGGGTCAATGAATGCGACCAGCGAAAAGGCACGGACGACATCGATGCCCTGCTGGGAGAGTTGCACGCGCTTTCCACGCACACGGTGTTTATTTCCAAATGGCTCCGGGATTACTTTGTTCAGCAGTGGTTCGATCCGAAGAAACCCCATTCGGTGATCTATAATGGGGCAGACCCCGGCGTATTTCATCCGATTGGCAACAAGCCGCCGGGGGATGGTCCGTTCATTTTCGTGACGCACCATTGGTCTGCGCACCATCTGAAGGGGTTTGATGTTTACCGCGAATTCGATGCGATGCTTGCGGCGGGCGAGTTTCCGAACGCGCGTCTTCGCGTGATTGGGCGGTGGTCGGACAAGATCAAATGGGAGAGCGCGGAGTTGATCGGACCGCTGCACGGGCATGCGCTGGCGGAGCGGTTGCGCGAGTGTCATATCTATCTCACGGCTTCGCGTTGGGAGCCCTGCGGCATGCATCATGTCGAGGGGGCACAGTGCGGGTTGCCGATGCTTTATCACGAGGATGGCGGCGGGATTGTTGAGGCCGGTCTGAAGTACGGCATGGGCTTCCGACATAACCTTCGCGAGGCCGCACGGTCCATGATGGAGCGACACGCCGAGTTCCGACGGCTTGTGCTCACCAATCCTCCGTCGGGGGATCGCATGGCACTCGATTTCGTGGACCTCATTCAGAAGTTGATTGTCCTTTCGCGGCCTTGATGGTGACTGCGGAGGAAAATGTGGAAGGGGCGGCCCGCCCCTTCTGGGCTTCCAATCAGGGGCAGGCTGCCCCTGTCACTCTTTGACATGCGGCGGGATGTCTGCATCCTGCTGTCCACCTGCGCCCGGTACGAACGGATCGCGACGTTCACGGAGCGCCGAATCGCCTCCGCCTGGAATCCCGCCCCGCCCCTGTTTTGGTGCGGGATGACGCACCCCGCCGGGATGCCGCTGCGATCCGATCCCGCGGATTGGATGGCCGTCACCGCGGACGCCGTCGAAGACCTGCTCAACCGAGGGTTTCGATTCGCATACCTGATCCTCGACGACCATCCGCCTCTCGGTCGGTGTCAGGCGGTTCATCTCAACGAAACGCTCCCGGCTTTCGCCGATGAGGCATCGAGTGTTTCGGTGTCCCTCTCGGGTTTTGGTCAGCGCCGTCCAAGTTTCGGAAAGATCCGGAGCTGGCATGGATGGGATTTTGATCATGTTCCGGCGACTCAGTTGTGGAAGTTTCCCCTCCACCCGGCGCTCTGGAACCTGGAACGTCTGCTCGCGATCCTCAACGTTCTCCGGGCATGGTTGCCGGCAGACGAACATTCACCGTGGGCGTTCGAACGCCGCGGAGGTGAGGCGGACGCTCCTCTGCCCGACTCGCTAAAACTCGGCTGCTACCGCATTCGCGGGTCGCAGCTCTCCGCAGACCCCTTCGGCGCCTCACGCCGCCTTCCGTTCACCGCGATGCAGTTCGCGACCGATCTGTCCGGCTTTGCCGTTCGTCGTCTCCTGGGAGAAGACGCACGGCGACGGCACGATGCCTCGATTCGATGGATGTTCTGTCCGTACGCGGGTCCGTACCCGCTGTTCTGGAGCGGAATGATGGTTCGCGGAGCCGTCAATCCCCATCTCCAACGCTATCTCCGTTTCACGAGGCAAACCCGGCTGCTCCGCGAGATTGAATCGCATCTAGCCCGACATTCTCGACTGGGGCTGTTGGAAGACCGCAAAGGCTGATGAAAGGAAGGTCATTTCCCAAAGGTCTTCACGACGAATGGGTCAAGCGTGGTTCCGGGAACGGGTTGGATAACCGCAGATTAGCAGGATTTGCGCAGATTTTCTCCCGGCTTAAAACGAGGCGCTTGTATTCCAACGAGGCGGCGGCAAAGTTCACGATCAGAGCGCGCTCCAAGCCGGTCACCTTGAGGTAGTTCAATGTCTGCGCCACCTCGGTCTTGCCAATTTGGCTGATGGCCTTGCACTCGACGAGCACGCTTCCAAAGCAGACAAAATCCGCTTTGTAGAAACTGGGGAGCAAGCCAGCCTTGTAGCGCACCTGCAGGAGCTTTTCCCGCTCAAAGGGAATGTTCATACGAGTCATTTCCACAGCAAAAGCATCTTGATAAACGGCCTCCAAGAAGCCCTGACCAAGTTCGCGATGCACTTCCATCGCGGCACCGAGCACGGCATAGGTTTGTAGGTCGTTTTTCATAAAATCTGTGAGCATCGGTGAACATCTGCGGTTAGAAATCGCGGGGTGGATTAGACAATGCCGTTACCGAGGAATTCAGACAACATGGCAAGTCTTGACTGCAGCCGCTTTTTGGAACCCACCCTTGTGTCTATGCAGTTTCGCGGGCACTCGAACCCTCGAAATCACCGATTTCGAACGCCAGTTGAGCAAGACGGGCTAGCATGAGAATCATCGGCATTCTTCTCGTGCAAAATGAGGAGCGCTTCGTGCGGCGGGCGATCGAGAATGTGATCGCGTTTTGCGATGAGTTGATCCTGTGCGACCACGCCTCGAGCGATGATACCCCACAGATCCTGGATGACGTCGCTCGTCGCCACCCCGGGAAAGCGCGCTTTCACCGCGTTCGCTCCCCCCGGGAAACACACGAGTTTCTGAAGCCCTTCGCGGGAACGCCAACCTGGGTGTTTGGGGTCGACGGGGACGAAATCTACGACCCTGCCGGCCTCGCCCGATTCCGCCGCCGCCTCGAGGTCGGCGAGTTCGACGCGCACTGGGTGGTTTTCGGCAACGTTCTCAACGTGACCCGCCTGTCGGAGGAACCGAATGAAGCGGAAGGACACCTCGCGCCGCCATGCCGTAGTATGACGAAGTTGTTTAACTTTTCGGCGATCGACACCTGGAACGGAGACACTCCGGAACGCCTCCACGGAGGGCAAATCGCCTTCCGGCACGGCTTCCACGCCGGCCTGCGCTGCGCTCTTCACGAGACGGTGGAGTGGGACGATGCGGATTTTCGTTGCCTCCATTTGTGCTTTGTCCCGCGATCCCGCTTCGATTCGCCAGGCGGGGTTCGCGAAAACATCATGGACCGCCACGCGTGGAGTTGGACAAAACTTTGTAAGAAATGCCGCTCGCTCGTCTTTGGGGTCCCCACCACGAACTGGAAACTCGAGAAGTACGCGCGAGGAGAAAAGGTCAGAAAATCGGCCGCGGCGTTCTTTGATCTCCTGCCGCCCCAGACAACCAAATGAACGTCGGCTTCATTATCAATAGTCGAGTCCCGCAGTTGGCTGCCCTCCGTCGCGGAATGCCTGCATGGAGCCTCGTGACGGGCTGGGACGACGCCGCATCGCCAATGAGTTTCATGCGCTTCCGCTGGATCGCCCGCGAACTGACCCGGAGACAAAGGGGTCGATTCGAGATCTACAAGCCTCTCGCGCGGTATGACGCCGTGATGTTTGTGAAGTCGATGGGAGTCGACTGTCTTGCGCTCGCCGAACATTTGCGCGCCGGGGGGTCCGGGGTTGGTTTCGACGCGAACGTGGACTACTACACCGACCGACCGGCAACGGCGGCGGGTGCCCTTGGATCGATGGTTGCGGGACAAAAAGCGGACGCCATCGCGATGACCCGCTTTGCCGATGGCGTCGCCGCGTCCTCCCGGCACCTCGCCACGATTTGCTCGGAATTTTCCCGCCGCCCAGCCGTGTGGATTCCGGATAACGTATCCGACGAACTGATTCCCCACCCGTTTACCCCTTGGGCACCTGGGCGTCCGCTCAATCTGTGGTGGAGCGGAATGGCGGCAAAAGCTGCCGACTTTCTCGCGATCGCTCCCGTTTTGCGGAAGTTCGGTTCCCGGGTGAAGCTTCAGCTGGTAACGCAGAAGCAGGGGTTTTCCGAGCGTTTGCCTGCCGGAGTTCGCGACGCGGTGCTCGCGCTCCTTGCCGAGATTCCGCACGAGATCCATGAATTCCGCTCGATCGGAGACCTGCTGCAGCGCTACGCCCAGGGCGGGTTGATCGTCTCCCCGCGCTTTCTGGATACGCCGTATAATCTGGGCCACTCCGAGTGGAAAATCACCCTGGGCATGGCGGCCGGACTCCCGGCGCTTTGCAGTCCCGTCCCGAGCTACGAGGACGTTCGGGAACGGTGCGTGGGCGACGGCATCCGCGTGGTGCAATCCAACGCCGGTTGGGAGGAATCGATCGAGTCCGTCTTCTCGGGCCAATGGGAAATCGCCGCCGCAGCGGAAGCGGCGCGCAGCGTGGTTCGGGGTCACTACGCAACCAGTGTCGTCGCCGATCGCGTCGATCGCTTTCTGGAGAGCCTATGCCATCCGGCGTAGTTTTGTTCTACAAGATCGGTTCGTTTTCCCACATCAACGGATGTGTCGAAGCGCAGTTGCGGCGGGTGTTTCCCGACCGCAGCGTGCGGACGATTGACGTCCTCGAGGATGTGGTGGAAAGGGAGCCCCTTCTGCGAGCCGGGGCGTTCGTGGGCGCGGTGGGGTCGCATCTCCCACGCATCGTAGCGAATCGTCAGAATCCGCGGGATTTCTATACCCGATTGCACTGGGTGTGGCAGGCGATCCGCGGACGGGCGATCCGCGAGGCGCGGAAGTGTCGGCCCGTTTTTACCTTCCAGACTCAATCCCTTTTCGACGCCGCCGCCCCCGGGTGTCCGCATTTTGTTTACACCGATCACACCTACCTCGCGAATCGTCGGTATCGGGGCGGGAGGGATTTTCCGGTATCGCCCGCGTGGCGCGAGGCGGAGGCGGCTTTGTATCGCCACGCGGCGAGGAACTTCACCTCCAGTTCTTTCTGTTCGATGTCCCTTGTGGAGGACTATGGCGAGGATCCCGGGCGGGTGGAGTGTGTGTTCACCGGGAGTAATGTCTCCACGGCGGGGGCTGCGGGAGTCGAGAGGGAGCCCCGGACGATTCTCTTTGTGGGTTATGAATGGGAGCGCAAAGGCGGACCGGACTTGGTCGCGGCTTTGCGGATCGTGCGTGAGAGCGTGTCTGGCGTGAAGTTGATCATCGCCGGTTGCCGTCCCGGGCTCCAGGATCCCGGTGTGGAGGAACGCGGGCGCATCCCTTTATCTGAAATGCGCGATCTGTTCGCTCGTGCGGCGATTTTTTGTCTCCCGAGCCACCGAGAACCCTCGGCGACCGCTCTGGGCGAGGCGTGTGCCTTCGGGATTCCGTCCGTTTCGACGCGAGTCGGGGGTACGCTGGATCGGGTGATCGACGGCGAGACTGGGTGGTTGGTCGAACCCGGAGACGTGCCCGCGCTTGCGGCGGCGCTGATTCAAGCCTTGGAGCATCCTGAGGAGGCCCATCGACGAGGGGAAAATGCCCGCGCTCATTTTCTGCGCCATTTCTCTTGGGATGCCGTGGGGGATAAAATCGGTTGTTCCGTTCGAGGTTTCCTCGAGAGCCCTTTATGATCCGATCTCCCGATCTCCGCGCGGAAGCCGAAAAAGCCTACCGGTTGCTCACCGCTCCGCTGCGGGTACTGCCGGACTTTGTCCTTCCCGGTGCTCCGAAGTGCGGAACGTCTTCCCTCTACGACCATCTGTGTGAACATCCCCTCGTTCGCCGGGCGTCGCGCAAGGAGCCGACGAATTTTATCCACTATCCCGGCAGCATCCTCCGATCGCGCATGCATTATCCGTTTGCGCTTTCCCGGAAGTGGCGGGGTCCGTTTCGCTGTGGCGACGGGAGCGTGGAATACTTCACGCATCCGGATGCGCCGCGACTGGTGGGCTCCGTGCTTCCCCGGGCAAAGCTCATTTTCCTTTTCCGCGATCCCGTGGAGCGGGCATGGTCGGATTATCAAATGTTCCGTCGGTCCGGCTCCGAACAGGAGGACTTTGCGGAATGTGCCCGAAGGGCGGTCGGGTGGCTTTCCGATGAATCCCTCCGACCCCTGATTCAATCCGCCGCGCGCCATGCGTTCAACCCGGTTCGGTACCTCGACGCCGGTTTGTACGCCACGCACATGGATCGTTGGTTGGCCGTGTATCCGCGGGATCAGTGTCTTTTCCTCGTCAGCGAGGAGTTTTTTGCCGACTTTGCCGGCACGATGAAGCGCGTTCTCGAGTTTCTGGAGTTGCCCCTGGTCGCGTTCGCCGATTCCTCGATTTCGCGCGCCGGCGGATACTCCGCCTCGGTGGACCCGTCCACCCGCACGCTGTTGCGCGACTTTTACCAACCCCACAATGCACGCCTTGCGGAACGCCTTGGAAGAGCTCTGCCCTGGCCCGACGCCTGACCCCGTGCCGATGGGCGCGGTCTGGCGTTTCACCGCCAGAGAGGCCGTTCGCCGCCTCTACCGTTCGGCCATGGTTCATTGGACCTCGCGTCGGGGAACCGTCCGTCGGGGTTCTGCGGACGCTCCGCGCGTTCACTACTTGGGCGTTCCGAGTGCGTCGGCACGTGTCGTGATTGGGGGAGCGGTGAAACTGATCGGACTCCGCGCGCGGTTCCCGGACTCGCCGGATGGTTTCAATGTGATCTACATCGTCAGCAGCGCGCTTCCACGGGACGCGGCGGCGCGGGTGGCAAAGGCAAAGCGGGAAGGGGCGCGCTTTGTGATGAATCAAAACGGCGTCGCCTATCCGGCCTGGTGTGGAGATTTTTATCCATGGTTTAACCAGGAAATGCGCGCGTTGAGGTCGCAGGCAGACTTCATCGTGTACCAAAGCGCGTTCTGCCAGGTTTCTGCTGAACGTTATCTTGGCCCAGCGGATGCCCCGTCGGAAATCCTCTGGAATCCGGTTGACTGTACGATGTTTCGTCCCGGTGGAACTCCTGATCCCGGCTCCGACTGGCGTCTGTTGACGGCCGGAACCCATCATGATTTTTACCGGGTTCGTGCGGGCATTGACTGTCTGGCGGATCTTCGCCGGGCGGGGATCGCCGCAACGCTGGATATCGTAGGGGAGTTTCGCTGGAGCGGTGGGGATCGAGAGGTTGCGGCGTATCTCGCCCGGGAGGGGATGACGGATTTCGTCCGCCGCCGGCCGGCCTTTTCCCGCGCCGAGGCTCCGAATGTGTACCGCGGCATGCATGTGTTGCTGCACCCGAAATACAAAGATCCGTGCCCGACGGTGCCCATCGAGGCCATGGCCTGCGGGGTGCCGGTCGTCGCATCGCGCAGCGGCGGCATGCCGGAATTGGTGCCCTCCCAGTGTGGGGTGCTTTGCGACGTTCCCGAGGACTGGACCCGCGACCATACGCCGGACGCCGACGCGCTCGCAGACGCCGTCCGGCAAATCATGGCGAATCACGCGAGTTTTTCCGCCGCCGCGCGGACATGGGCCTGTGACGCGTTCGAGCAATCGCTCTGGAATGCCCGACATGCGGAGATCTTCCAGAACGTCCTCCGATGAATCCGCTCGTCAGCGTCATCGTTCCCGTTTTCAACGGAGCGAACTTCGTTCGGTCGGCCATCGAATCCGTCCTGGCGCAGACGTTCACCGATTTCGAAGTAGTCGTCCTCGATGATGCTTCGACGGATGAATCAGCCGATATTGTCCAATCGTTGCGCGATCCGCGGATCCGGTTGCTCCGGCATCCGAAAAATTTGGGGTTGGTGGCCACGCTGAATGACCTCGTTCGTGAAGCCCGCGGGATGTGGCTCGCACGGCAGGACCACGATGACCTCAGCGCTCCCGGACGACTCGAGCGGCAGCTTCGCGAGGCCCGGACATCGGAAGACGTCGTCGCCGTCTTCAGTGACGCCCGGCTGATCAGTTCAAACGGAGGATACCGCGGACGGATGCGAACGCCGTTGGATGATTTGTCCGTTCGCTGGGAGCTCTGTCACCGGAATCCCTTTCCTCACACGTCGGCATTCCTGAAGCGCGACGCGGTCGTGGCGGAGGGAGGGTACTCCGATCTTCGCTCCTGTGAGGATTACGAACTCTGGACGCGGCTACTTTCTCGGGGCACCATCCGTTCCGTGAAGGATTGCCTCGTTCAGTACCGTCAACATGCCGGATCCATCATGGCTCAGGAGCACGGTGCCAACTCCGGTCTGCACCGTTCGGTGCTCCGGTCCGTCGCTTCCGAACACCTGCGGAGGACTTTTGGGGTGGATCCCGAGCGATTCGCGCCCGTGTTGGACTGCTGGCATCTGGGCGAAGCGGTATCCTGGCCGGATTACTTTGGCGCGCAGCAGGAATTGGAGCGGTTGGTTCGCGTGGGCGGGGCGGGATCCGATGGGTTTCGTTCCGTCGTTGCGGATCAGGACTACACGTTGTTTTGTCGACTCTGGCGGCGATCCAAGGTCGACGCCTGGGCGTTTCTTTCCGGTCTGTGGCGTTTTTCGAGAGAACGCTTTTTGGGTCTTCCGTGGCATCGAATGGGGGCGATGATTCTTGCGCGATGAGATTTTCTCTCCCAGACCCCCGGGAGGGGAGTACGCGACTTTCGCTTGTGCATCATGCCGGGCGGATTCACGAGCAACCCAGGCGCATCGGGGCGGGGTCGGCTGCGATTCTCTTTCTCCTCGCGTTCATCGCATCGGTGCTGCTTTTTTCGCGGGCGAATGATTTCCCGTATTACTACCATCCGGATGAGCCCGGGAAAGTGAAGCAGCTGCAGTCGGGCAAACGCAATTTTCACCACCCGCAACTTTTGCTCAATACGGCGACCGTGGGGAAAGTGTTGACGGGTTCGCCTGACGACCCCCAGCAGCTCGTGATGATTGGCCGCTGGTGTTCCGCCCTCTTTGCGGCGGCCGCGGTGGGACTGGTCGCGGTGTTCGCGGCTCGTCATGCGGGTTTGTCCGCGGGAGTCGGCACCGCTGGTATTCTCTCTGTGAACGCGCTACTTGCGGAGGGCGCGCATTTCTTCAAGGAAGACACCGCGCTTGCCTTCGGATTTGCGGCATTCTGCGTGGCGATCAGTTACTTTGCGGACCGCGCCTCGCTCATGCGGCTCTTGTTTCTTGCCTTGGCGACCGTGGCGGCCCTGTCCGCGAAGTGGATCGGCGTGCTTGTGCTTCCTTTCGGATTGCTTGCGGTTCAGACCGTCGAGCGACGCGCCGGCGGGGCCCCATCCTGGCCTCTGTGGCTTTCCCCGGTGGCGGTTTATGTTGCGGTCGTGGTTGGCGGCTTTATCGCCGTGAACTTCCAGGTTCTCGTCGATCTCCGCCAAGCCTTCGGGGGGCTTGGGCTGGAGGTCAACAAGCTCCTCGACAATCCGCTTGGGGTCCAGCATCGCATCCCGAACTTGTACGGGTGGAGAACCATGTTGCATTTCACGCCGTGGCTCGTCCTGGGATTCGCGGCGATTGCCGTCACGTCGCCGGTCCTGCTGCGGCGTCGCCCTCGCCTGGCAGAGGCCATCATTCTCATGCTGTTCGCGGTCTACGGCGTGAGCCTGATGTTCACTGGAAAAGTCGCCGAACGCTATTCGATGCCCCTCGTCGTGCTCCTTGCGCCCCTCGCCATGATGGGGGCGTCCTGGACGGTTCAGCGACTGACCGACTGGTCATCCTCCCCGATTCGCAATGGCGTCGTGGGACTTCTAACTCTCCTGGTCGCCGCAGCGGCGGTGTTGGCCGAAATTCCGTTGTATCGGTCTCTCCAAGTCGATCTCGAGACCGACACCCGATTCGACCTCGCCCAGTTTGTGCGCACGGAACTGCCTCCGGCGGCGATCATCGTTCAGGACAAAAAGGTGAAGCTCCCCGATCCCGATCGGCCCGATGAAAATGTCTACAACGTCGTGCTGCCGCAACGCATCATCACCGCGCGAGGGTCGGGCCTCGCGGCGGATGTCGGCGACATTGACTCGCTCCGCGCCCAGGGCGTCACCCATGTCGCCATCGCGGAGGCGGATTGGTCGCCGTACTTTGCCAGCGGCAAGTTTGTGGAGGGATTGAGCGACCCGGAATCCGTCCGTCGGCGGGATTTTTACCGATTTTTGTTCGACGAGACTCGCCGCGTGTGGCACGCGCCATCCGGTGAGGCTTGGTATGTGCGCCAGGGCATCTCGCTCTACGACATTCAGCCAACCGGTCAGTGAAGGAGCTTTGCTGCGTCGGGCTTCTCTTTCTCACCGTCGCGGGGTCTGCCTCCCCCTTGGCAGTGGAGGTGACCCTGTCGAGCGGAGAGAGCGTCGTTGTCCAATCCCCAGCCGCGGCGGACGATCGGTCCTTTGAAAACCCCGCGGGCTACGAAGCGCCTGACTTCCCCGCAAGGTTCTTCAACGTGCGAACGACGATTGAGAATCTCTCCGAGAGGCCTGTCGCGGATTATGCGGTTTGGACCCAGCCTCTCGCTGCCGATCCCGCCTCGCAATTTGCTCCCGCGGATCTCGGGATCTACGCAGCGTGGCTCGGCTCACGTTTCCATGGCTCCACCGGCCTCCGCGAGGATCGGTGCGGCAACGACGTTCGTGAGTGGGTCGCCTGCACCTTGTGCGGGTCAGATGTGTACGCCCTCGGGGGTCTGATGCGGGCGGCAGGCATTACCAGCCGCCGTGTCCCGTTGAGCGGTCACGTCGTCTCCGAGTACGATTTGGGCTCCGGTCCTGCCATTCTCGACGGTGACCAGAATTGCCTGTACTTCCCCATTGGCTCGATGGTCCCTGCGTCGTGGGAGGACATTCTCCGCGATCCTCTCATCGTGCTTCGCACGAAAGTGTACGGAAGGCTCTCGCGGTGGGATCCTGCGGCTGCCTGGCGGAATATGTCGCGGTTTCCCTACGCCCGCCCTCAGCCCGCAGGCCGGGAAATGCGATTCCCGCTGGGTGTGGGCGCCGGTTTTCGCTTCCCTCCACTCGAACCGTTGGGACGCACCACGATCGAATTTCCAGAAGCCGCCCGTGTTCTGCCGGGAAACTCCGAAACGAATCCCCTTCCGGAAACGCTTCAAGCCAATCTCCGGAAGGTCCTGACCCGCGTTCAGAGCCTGCCCTCTGGCAACGAAACCGCTGCCGTCCGGTGGACCCTTCCGCGTCTGGTCTCCGGACCAACCCGCGTAGGCTTCCGCTCCTCCGACCCCGCCGCAAAGGTGCGCGTGGTTTTCGAACTGGACCCCTCGGTTTCCCTGGATCAAGTCCCCCCCGCCCCTGGCGTGAGGGTCGATCCATCCCGGGGACGGATCGAGTTTGAAGCGACCGGCGAGCGGGTCTGGTGGCAGATCTCATACGACACCAGATTCGAACGCGTTCCCTCGTCGTTCGACCAAGTCCAGGACTTTCCGGCTTCAGGGCATGTTGACCTCCCCCTCATTCACCAAACGTTGCTGCTCGCCAGCGCACCGCACTTCATCCGCGCGAGGGTGTTGCGCCGCGGCGTTTGGAGCCAATGGTCATCCCCGATCGAGTTCCAACCCCAGAAACCGCCGCGCCCATTGGGCGTTCGCGCAGAAACATCACCGCACGGCGTTGTCGTCTCTTGGAAGCCTCAGCCAGGCAAAATGAAGATCTTCGGCTCCGACCGCTTCGACTTCCTCCCGGACGTCTACCGCATGGACGAACCCACGCTCGTGGCCGACGGCCGCCCGCTCGAGAGCACCGCGTCCCGCAATCTGCTAAAGGAAATCGATGCCCGCGCCGGTTCGGCTGCGGTCCCGACGCGGCAGGTTTACCGCGTCATCTGCGAGGCCGAGGACACCCTCTCCCTCCCGAGTCCCCCCGTCATCCTCTTTGCACCCTTCCTCCCCAAACTGATCGTGCTGACCAATGTTCATACGAAAGAATCAGAGGAAAGTACATCTCGGGACCTGGGTTCGCTGGTGCGTATGAAATGAAGTTTTGTTTCCTGTCGAGTTTTGCGCATCTCGCTTTGGATCCGCGAGCGGATCGTGTGTCGGGCGGGGCGGAGTTGCAGGTCGCTTTGCTTGCGAGAGAGTTGGTGCGCCTGGGGCATGAGGCGGCGGTGATCGGGGGTGATACGGGGCAGTTGGATGGGGAGGTGTTTGAGGGGGTGAAGACTCGAACCGGAGGAGCGTTCCATACCGGTGCCATTGTGGATACGCTGCGCGCGATTCCTCGCGTTCATGCTGTGCTGCGCGAGGAGCGGCCGGACTTCGTCTGCGTGCTCGGTTGGACGACGTGGATGTTCTTATTGGATCGTATGAAACACAGATTGCGCTATCGGTCGGTCTTTATCTGTGGGTTGGATACCGAGGTGAATGGAGAGTTCCGGCGGCAGAATCCGGTCCGGGGATTTTTCTTTGAAGAAGGGATTCGCAGCGCGGATTTCCGGTTCGCGATGAGCGAATACCAGCGGGAGCAGTTTCAGAGACGGGGGGAGCCGTGCGGATTCTATCGAAATTTGATTCTTCCCCGCTCCGGGCCTCTTAACGCCCGGAAGGATATCGATTTGCTATGGGTAGCAAGATGCCAGGCGATCAAGCAGCCGCATCGATTCCTGGATTTGGTGGAGCGAGTTCCGGACGCGGTGTGTCACATGGTCGCCCCACGCGAAGATGTGGCGTTATGGGAAACGGTGCGCGACCGGGCGGCTCGGCTCCAGAATCTCACCTTCGAGGAGCGCGTTCCCTATCGCGAGGTCCAGGATCGCTATGATCGGGCAAGGGTCTTCGTTAATACGTCCGAATGGGAAGGATTCCCGAACAGTTTTATTCAGGCGGGGCAGGGTCGCGCCGCCATCCTTTCCTTGAGCGTGAACCCCGACGGGCTGTTCGATGCGTTCCCGTTGGGTCGGTGCAGCGGGAACGATTTCGATCGCTTCGTGACCGATGCACGGGTGGTCCTTTCGGAGAGTTCGGGTCAGATGGCTCTTGCCTCCGAGCGATTTGTCGTTGAGTGGCATGATAACCGTCGCAACGTGCAGTGCTTTCTGGCGGGCCTCGCATGATCCGGATTTTGCATGTTATCGACAGCTTCGACCTCGGCGGGGCGCAAACGGCTTTGCTGCAATTTGTCCGATTTGCCGATCGGAGCAGGTTTGAGATCGAAGTTGCCTCGATGCACGGGGAGGGGGTCTTTGTCGACCGGTTCCGGGAATGTGCGACCCGCGTGCATTCCCTTTCCCGCCGCCGGTTCCCTCCGATGTACGTCCCTCGCTTGTTCAAGCTTCTCCGGTCCGGCGGATTCGACATCGGACATTTTCATCTCTTCGGCGCCAATTGGATTGGGAAACCGGTCGCGGCTGCGGCGGGCCTGCGGATTCGCTTTAATCACGACCAGTGCAACGACGCGTTCCGGAGTGAGCGTTGGTTGGCGCTTCTGATGGACCGCTGGACGAATCGGTTGTCCACACGCGTGCTGGGTGTGTCGCAATCCACGTGTCGGTTTCTCGAAACGCACGAAGGGTTGGACCCGGGTCGGCTCCGTTTCCTGCCAAACAGTGTGGATACCGAGACCTTCCTGCCGCCTGGTGATGCAGAGCGGGCCGCTGCGAGGGCGGCGCTGGGGATTCCGGCAGATGCGTTCGTCGTGGCGGGCATGGGCAGACTCCATCCGCAAAAGGACTTCTCGACATTCCTTTCCGTGGCTGCGGCGACGGGTTCGGCGGGGGCGGTATTCATTATCTCGGGCACCGGGCCGGAGGAAGAGTTGTTGAAACGAAGTTCGAAAGCGCTCGGACTGGAAAAACGGGTGCGCTTTTTGGGATTTCGGTCGGATCCTCTCCCGATTTACCACGCCGCGGATGTGCTCCTGTTAACGTCCCGATACGAGGGACTGCCGATGGTGCTTTTGGAGGCGATGGCCTCGGGTTGCGCGTTTGTGGGCACGCGGGTCGACGGAACGCTTGAAGTGGTCGAGCACGGACGAACGGGATTGTTGGCGGACGTGGGAGATGTGCGCGGATTGAGCGAATGTCTGGGTCGGCTCCGGAGTGAACCGCCGCTTCGGTTGGCGATGGCTTCGGCCGCGAGGGCGGAGGTCGTGGCTCGATACGATGCCCGGCGTGTCACGGCGCAGCTTGAGGCGATGTACTTGGAGTGTCTCCGGGGTTGCAAAACGCGCCAGTGATGGACATCTTCCCCAGCGTGCGGGTCATGACGGTTTTTCCTCTGCTTGGTTGTGTGCTGGCGCTATGCGTCGGTTTGTCGGCGTGCAAGACGGCTCCGACCGCTCCCTCTGCGGAGGAGGAGTACATTGTGATACAGGACTTTACGCCGTTCTTTGTGAACGGACCCCAGCAATTTCGCGGGCCGGATCAGATTTTGAGGACCAATGAGCGCGTGCTGATGACGCGGAAAGAGTGGGGTTTCAGTCTGGTGAAG
>Ga0247836_1001652_pt1 | contig 34859 bp, 34 predicted proteins | sample LaCruzMarch2015__4_FD_187116 | JGI IMG/M metagenome (GOLD analysis project Ga0247836, IMG submission 187116) | Freshwater microbial communities from meromictic Lake La Cruz, Castile-La Mancha, Spain - LaCruzMarch2015_14m | ecosystem: Environmental > Aquatic > Freshwater > Lake | place: Spain... | reverse complement strand
TATGGCGAGTTGCCGGGGGCGCTTTTGAAAGAGATCAAAACGAAGTTGGTGCAAGCACTGACGGCCCGCCTGGTGCGGGTCGTCCCGCGCACCGAATCAGGGGGCGATCCTCCCATGCCCGCGCTTGTCCCCGGGGTCTGACAATCATTGGAACGATTATCGAAAGCTTTCCATAATCGTTCTGAAGATTGTCAGACCCCGATCGCCTGGAGCCGCCCAAGCTGCGGCGCCCGCCGCCAGTCTGGGATGAGGTCAAAGCCCGCCTCGGACGGGGCAAGACGCCCACGGAGTCAGGCATCAATGAAGACGCTGAGACAAAGTGCTTGCGGACGGAAGTGAACGCGCGTTTCCGGAACAACCTATGCGCCCCATGACAGAGGCAGAGATTGAGGCCGCAGCGGCAGCCGATCCCGATGCGCGTCCCATGACCGCAGACCAATTGAAAAAGGCCCGGCGTGTTCCCCGAATCAAGACGCTGCGCCGCGCCTTGGGACTCACGCAAGAAGAGTTTGCGGGACGTTATCATGTGCCGCTTGGGATGCTGCGCGACTGGGAACAAAGCCGCACGGAGCCGGATCAACCGGCACGCGCTTACTTGACAGTAATTGCCCATGACCCTGACGGGGTATGCCGCGCCTTACAGCACTCGCAACCCATCTGACGAAACTCGCCGACGGAAAAGCCTGGCCTCCGGCGTGCGCTACGCGAGTACCCTATTCCGGCCGGCTTTTCTCCATGGCCGCCGCGAGTTCCGAAGCGCCGCGGCGGCGGGCGAGATCAAGCGGTGTCAATCCGTAGGCATTAGACGTCGCCGGGCGCGAACCGGCCGCCACCAGGCGGGCGACGATCACCGCCGACTCCGGCCCGCCGAGGGGCAGGCCGGCGGCAATATGCAAGGGCGTCGATCCGTTCCCGTCCACGGCATTCGGATCTAGCCCCGCTCTCAGCAAGCGGCCGATGATCCGCAGCTTGCCCGGAAGGCTCGGACGCTCCGCCCCCGGACGCGTTGCAGCCTCCGGCTCCAGCACCGGCCAGCGCGCGGCCTCATGCAGGAGCGTCGCCCCGTCGGGGGCCGTCCAGTACATATTCGCCCCATGCGTGAGGAGCGCCCCGACCACCACATCATTGCCGAACAACACAGCCCAGTAGAGCGGGGGCCGGCTAGCCTCATCCAGGGCGTTCGCATCGGCTCCGGCGCGGAGGCGGCGGAGAGCGTCGGCAGTACGGTTGGCCTGGACTGCCCGCTGCAGACCAAGGGTTGACGGAACGGATTCCGCCGGCAGAGCGCCCGGCCCCACTGCAAGGCCGGTCGCCAGAACCAGTAACATGACGATCCGCCAGAAATGACGCGGTTTCAACTTCATCACGGCGTCGGCGTGGGATCGTAGGCCCCGTAATTGCCTTTCCCTGGATGGAGTCGATGGGGCAGACTGCCGGGCGGAAACTTATGGAACTTCTTGTGGTAAGCGTCGGTGCCCTGCCAAGCGCCGTCCTTCAACACTTGGATGTTGGAGCCGCTGGAAGCCCCGAAGACCCGGACCCCGAAAAAATCGGCCAGGGCCTGGGCAATGCTAGGTTTGGGTCGGTTCCGCTCGTTGAGCGCCCGCCAATAATAAACCGCGTTGGTGTCGGCCGGGTCCACGATCAGTGAGCCATCGGCCGCCGTATCCGAATAGACCCAATCGCTGATGGCGGCATTGCACCCCCACAACTTGATGAACGCGCCCTTGGCGAACTTCGGCGCGACAATCCCCTTAGTAGCGGTGTAAGGCGAAGCGAGCAGATCGTCCGTAAAAAGCGCGCCGACTTCGGTGGTGCGGACTTCCTCAAACGTAGGGTTCCGCCCCATCGCAGTCACCTGGGCAATCAGTGCGTTACGCGCCGTCGACAATAGCGGGTCGTGGTACCCCAGGAACAGCCCGGCGCCGATGGAATGGGACCAGATATGCAATTCCTTGATCTTGTTGGCCACCGGCCAGGCTTCCAATACCTCACGGAAGCGCCTGGCCCGATCAATCGATTCCTGGACAATGATTGCGTCCTTGTCCGCCTTCTGGATCTCCTTCTTGTGGCTATCGGAGAAGACCTTGAAGTTACCCAGGTCGCCGCCGCGGCCATGCATGAGCAGATAGTAATTATTCACCATGACCCCTCCGTTACCGAAACAATTTGCTCCGCGCCCGTCGGATGTGTTGAGCGGAAAGACGCACTCTCCAAGTTTGACAAGTTTAGCAGGACTGCCCAGATCCTGACGGGGTGCGCCGCGCCTTGCAGCAATCTCAACCCACCTGACGAAGCTTAGCGGCCATGCCCGCCGCTCCTGCGCCCGGTCGGCGGCGTCGGTCCTTCCGGTGCCTCCCTGCCCTTGGTGCTCGGCTTCAAGCCGGGGGCCTGGGCCTGACGCTCGGCCCGCGCCTGGACGATGGCGCCTTGAAGCTCGGGATTGCTGATCTTGAAACCATGCTCTGCCGCAAGGCTCACCGCCAGGGCCTTGTATGCGGCGCTGCCGCTGACGGTGAAGCTATCCCACTTCGCCGCCGACAGTTGCAGGGCGGCAAGTACGCTGTCCCGCTGTAGGTCCTGAATCGCGATGCGGACGCCCTTGTCGATGAATGCGGCGGCAACGTCCCGCGGCTCCTCCCTCCTGGAGTAATGAACCTGCTCGCCGTGGATCTCGGGTTTGAACGATCGGATATCCCGCGGCGTGGGCGGCTCGGCCGTGTCACCCTTGATGACGGCAAGCGTCCGCCGCGGCGTCTCGGCCCCCTCGGGGTGCTGCTGCTGACGCTGCCAGTCCTCCAGGCTGGGCCAGGGCCGGAACTGCTGCGCCAGCTCGCGGCGCTCGCCCTGGTGGCGCTCGACAACGGCCGCCGACTCGGCGGCCTGCTCGGCGGCCAAGACGCTTTGCAGGGCGTTGCGCAGCGTCCCCTTGCCCTTCCAGGACCCTTGCAGCACCTCGGCCCGGCGCTCCTGCTGCTGCTCGGCTAGCGCGCGGCGCTCGGCCTCGTGCTGCTTCTGCTGGGCGAGGACGGCCGCCGCCTTCGCCGCGGCCTGGGCCTTGCGCCCGGCGTTGTACGTCTCCCATCCTGGCGTTTGACGTACAGGCTGCGGTTTGCGCTCGGCGATAGACTGCCGCTCGGGGGCCGGTTCGTAGATCCCTAGACGCTTCTGCATCTGCGCCAGACTCGCCCCGCGGTCGGCACTGCTGGCCTTGACGGGGTCTGACAATCATTGGAACGATTATGGAAAGCTTTCGATAATCGTTCCAATGATTGTCAGACCCCTAGTCTTGCCGTTTGTCTTCTCGGACCCGACGCGCAACAAGTTGCGGCCAACACTACACTCCCACGCAGAACGCCGTCACGAGCTAACTGGAACGAGACACCCTGCCTCGAATGGTAATCTTCCGGGGCAGGCGTTCGCCGTCTACCTACGCGAGGATCGGGATGCGGGGACCACTGGAGACACACCATGATCGAAAGCGTCGAACTCAAGAATTTCGGCCCCATTGCGGACTTCGCCTGGCGCGATCTCGCGCCGATCAATCTGGTCATCGGGCGTAACGGCACCGGTAAAACCTTTCTGCTCAAGGCGCTGTATTGTGCGCTTCGGGCACTGGAAGAAAAGCGCGGCGACGAGCCGATGACCTCCGGGGAGATCCTGGAGAAGAAGCTGTTTTGGACCTTTCAATATGACAACCTAGGGGACTTGGTGCGAAGCGGCTCCGCTGCCGACCTGTCCGCGAAGGTCATGCTGCGGTGGCCGATGTTTCCTCTCGAGCCGGCAAAGCCGCTCGTTTTTTCGATTCCCCGGAACGCTAAGCGGGGCGATGTCCGTTTCAAGAATCAGGCGATCAGAACCCCTAACTACACTTCGATTTTCGTTCCCGCTAAAGAGGTTCTCTCTTTGCACAATGTGATCCAGCGGACGCGCCGGGACCTGCGCTTGTTCGGCTTCGACGATACCTATCTGGATCTTGTCGACGCCTTGAGCTATCAACCAGACGTCCTCGACTATCCGCAAGGCGTAGCGCAGCCGATGTCAGCGCTGCACCAGCGGGTTGGTGGCCGTGCCGATTACGATTTCGTCATGACTCCATCTCAGGGCGTTCCGATTCCTCAAAGTGTCTGGCGCTTTCGCGTCGGCGATCGGCAGCACGCAATCGGATTGGCGGCAGAGGGTGCCCACAAGCTCGCAATGTTGGATCGACTGCTGCGTAACGGCCATTTACGCAGAGGCTCGATTCTGTTTATCGATGAGCCCGAGTCGACGCTGCATCCAGAGGCGATTACCGCTTTTCTCGATGTGCTATATTCATTGATCGAGGCGTTCGATGGGGATATCCAGATCTTCCTCGCAAGCCACTCCTATTTTGTCGTCAAGAAACTGTATCTGATCGCCCAGGAGAACGGAATCTCGATTCCTGTGGCCATGGCCGAAGGGGACCACTGGGAGACCGCCGATCTGAAGGACGGCATGCCTTCCAATCCCATCATCGACGAATCGATCCGGCTTTACAAAGAAGAAGTGGACCTGGTGTTGAAATGAATGTTGGAGCGATTGTCGAGTCTGGAATGTTCTTCGGTCCCTACGACCGATTTTGCACGGGCCGACTTTCGGCTGGTGCTGGTCATCAACGGACACCAGGATGCTTGGTGTGTTCCCTTGCAGGATGCGTTGTCCAAAGCGTTGCATGCGACCGTGAGAACCTGGGCGCTCAAACGGACGTCGGTTGCGGTTATCAACGATGCCACGGCACGACGATATGGACTGATTGATCTTTGATCACCGACCAGGGCGGCGAGTCGAAGGTAACCCGATGTTGCATATCATCGCATTCGCGATCTACGTTGGGCCAAGGGCCGTCGCTGGGGTGAGGTGCGAACTCCAAACGCTATTGACTTTTGGTGTGACTTCCCCGCGCCACGCCACTGTGGCGTCGCGTGGCTAATCGGGCCGCTGGAGCGGCCAAGACTGCATTCCCACGCGGAGCGTGGGAACGAGATGACGAGATGAGTCTAATTGCGATAATCGCACGCCGCCGGCGCGCACTACTTATCAGGAGACCAAGCAATGCAAACCGCGAAACAACAAGCCGAATCAGTGTTGCGGCACCTGCCCGACAACTGCACCCTGGAGGATATCCAGTATCATCTCTATGTACTTGAGAAAATTTGCAAAGGTCGGAAGGACATCGAGGACGGCCGCTCATTCACGGCTGACGAGGCGAAGGAACGTCTGGCATCATGGCTGGCGAACTGATCTGGGCGCTGGAGGCGCTCGACGATATCGATGCGATTGCCCGCTATATCGCCCGCGATTCGGCGGTCTACGCCCGGCGCGTCATCTCGGAGATTTTCGAACTTGGTGAGTTACTCCTGACGCAGCCGCTGATGGGACGTGTCGTTCCGGAACTGGCAAATCCTGCAATCCGCGAGCATTTCATTTATAGCTATCGGGTGATTTATCAGGTATCCGGTGACGACGTGCAGGTGCTTTCCGTCATCCATGGCAGAAGGCTGCTGGACTCCGCTATCGCCGATCGGTTGTAATAAAATGGCGGATCCAAGGATAGATCGTCTCCGGATACGCCAATGTATGCTTCTCGCCGCCATTTCAGGAAACGCCCATGGACACCCAACCGCCCAACCCGAATTTTGCCGACCGCGCCCGCGCCGCCCTGCTCGCCCACGCCTGCGGCGACCGCTTCGGTGCGCCGCTGGAATTCGTTTCGGATCTCAGCGTGCGAACGCGCGCGGTCCACTTGGGCAACTGGACCGACGACACGCACATGTCGCTGTATCTCGGCGAGGCGCTGCTGGCCTATGGCCCCATCACCGACCAATCACCCTTTGCGGCTGATCGGTTCGGAACCCTGGTGGGTGAGGCTTTCGTGCGCTGGCTGCATGACCCGCTGACGCCGACCACCGCACCCGGCAACACCTGCCTGACCGGTGCGCGCCATTTCGAGCGTGACCGCGATTGGAAGACCAGCGGGATCCGATCGTCCGACGGTTGCGGGGCGGTGATGCGCATTGTCCCCATCGCGCTGGCCTGGCGTGGGGAGGCGCTGCTGGAGGCGGCCCGGATCTCGGCCCTGGTCACCCACGCGCATCCCAATGCGCTGGAAGCGACGATGGCCGGGGCCTGGCTGGTCGGGCGGATTCTGGATACTGGGGTCTGGGGCGCGGCCTGTGTTGAAGACGCGATCCGGCATCTGAATGGACCCTGGAGTCAGGGTGGGAACCTGGCCGCGAGTCTAAACGCCGCCTTGGAATGGGCGCAGCGGGGCGAGGAGTGGCTGGACGAGCCGGCGATTCCGCCGGGTGACGGCGGCTGGCGCTCGGGCAGCGCGTTGGGACTCGCGGTGGCCGCGGCCCTGCGCTGGCCCGCTGACCTGGGGTTGGCGGTCGAGAAGGCGGCGCGGATTCAGGGCGATTCGGACTCGGTGGCCTGTCTGACCGGCGCCTTGCTGGGAGCGGCCCTGGGGACAGCGGCGATCCCGCCGGCCTGGCTCGCGACGCTGCCGCGGCGCGCCGAGATCGCCGGTCTGGCGGATCGGTTGGCGGCCATCAGGGCGTAGCAGCGGTCAGGGCGATCACATCAAACCAAGCGCTGAATGCTGGCCTCGATCAAGATTCCGGCCACTTGAGCGCGCCGAGTGCGTAGTCAGGCCATCCTGGCCTGACACCGTCAGGGCTGGAAGCCCTGACTACGCACGCCGCTGGCCGGGATTACCATCAAGGCCGGAAATTTCGGAACTGATCGCGGCCGGAACGATGATCAAGGCATAAGTGCTGCGTGCTGCGTGCGCTGTGAAGGTTTACCCTAACCAGCGGCTAACTCCGCCGTCGACTATGGACCCCGTTCGCCATGCCCAGCACACCGGCCCCGACACCCGACCAGGACCCGTTTCTCTTCGATAGCGAGCAACTCCATGCGCTGGCCCCACCCGGGTTGATTCGCAGCGCGCTGCGGCATTGCCAGGACAAGCGCGTGACCGCGCTGGATTCGGACGGCGAGCGGCTGTGGGCGCGGGTCGAGGACGCGGAGACCGAAGCGCAGTTGGATCTGACCCTGGGCTATGACATCGACGGGAATCTCCGCTGCGAGTGTCAATGCGAAGCGGATCCGGACGGACTCTGCGTGCATGGCCTGGCGGCCCTGTTCGCCCATAGCCAGGCGAGCGGCAGCGCCGGGGCGCTGACCGGGGCCGTGGCGGGCGCGATCGAGGAACGTGCACTGCGCGGGCGCACCGAGGTCCAAGTGGAACCGGTGTCGGGCGGCGACTGGCTCGGCACCTGGCGGGCGCGGTCCATCAATCCCACCGGGTATCTGCCGACCAGCTATCGGGTGCACATCCGCTCGCTGACCCGTCGCGCCAACTGGTGCACCTGCCCGGACTTCGCCACCAATCAACTCGGCACCTGCAAGCATGTGGAGGCGGTGCTCCATCGGCTGCGCAAACGCAAGGGCTTCAAAAAGGCCAGAGACCGGGGCCCGGACACCGCCTTTGTCTACCTGGATTGGGAGTGCGAGAACGCGCCGGCCGTGCGGTTGCAACGCGCGGGGGAGACGAGCGTCGAACTGGCACCGTTGCTGAACGAACACTTCGACGCGGCCGGGATCTTCCGGGGGCGGCTGCCGGACGAGCTGTTGCGGCTTGCCGATACCTTGGCCGGCCGCTCCGATATCGAGATGGGCGAGGACACCCTGGGTTTCGCCCGCCGCCTGGCGGAGGACGCCGCCCGCCAGGTCCGGGCGCAGGAGATCGGCGAGCGCATCCGCGCCGGCAGCGGGCGCCTGCCGGGTGTGCGGGCCACCCTCTATCCGTATCAGGTCGACGGGGTCGCCTTTCTGGCCGGGCGCGGGCGGGCGCTGCTCGCTGACGACATGGGCCTGGGCAAGACGCTCCAAGCGATTGCCGCCGCGCATTGGCTGCACCAGCACGATCAGGTGGAGCGGGTGCTGGTGATCTGTCCGGCCTCGCTCAAGCGCCAGTGGGCGCGCGAGATCGCCAAGTTCACCGGCGCCGAGGCGGAGGTGGTGCAGGGGCCGGTGGCGGGGCGCGCCGTCCAATACCGCAAAGGGACCGGCTTTTATGTCATCAACTATGAACTGGTGTTACGCGATCTGAGCCTGATCAATGAGGTGCTGGGTCCCGATCTGGTGATCCTGGACGAGGCGCAACGCATCAAGAACTGGCGCACCCGGATCGCCTCGGCGGTGAAGCAGATTCCCTCGCGCTACGCCTTCGTGCTCACGGGTACGCCCCTGGAGAACCGCCTGGAGGATCTCTACAGCCTGATGCAGGTGGTGGACCCGCGCGTACTCGGGCCACTGTGGCGCTATTTGGTCGATTTCCACATCACCGATGAACGCGGCAAGGTGCTGGGCTATCGCAACCTTTCCGAACTGCGCCGTCGCCTGACCCCGGTGATGCTGCGCCGCGACCGCAGTCTGGTGCGTGATCAACTCCCGGAACGGATCGAACAGCGGCTCGACTGCGTACTGACCCCCAAGCAACAGGAAATCCACGACGAGGCCGTCAATGCGGCGGGCATCCTGGCGCAGATCATGAAGCGTCGGCCGCTGACGCCGTCCGAGCAGAACCGCATGATGGCCGCATTGCAGCGGGCGCGCATGGCCTGCGACGCCGCGGGTCTGGTGGACAAAGAGACCGAGGGGTCGCCCAAACTCGACGAGTTGGAGACCATCCTCGACGAACTGTGCCGGCTGTCCGGGCTCAAGGCCGTGGTCTTCTCGCAGTGGGAACGCATGACGGAGATGGTCGAGCGGCGGGTGCGGCGCATGGGGCTGGGCTCGGTGCGGCTGCATGGCGGTGTCCCCAGCGCCAATCGCGGGGCGCTGATCGACCGCTTCCATGATGACGACGCGGTGCAGGTCTTCATCTCCACCGATGCCGGCGGTGTCGGTCTCAACCTGCAATGCGCCTCCGTGCTGGTGAATCTGGATATTCCCTGGAACCCGGCGGTGCTCGATCAGCGCATCGCCCGAATTCACCGGCTCGGTCAACGCCAACGGGTTCAAGTGATCCTGCTGGTGGCCCCGGACTCCTATGAGGAGCGCGTCCTGGGTCTGGTGCAGGGCAAGCGCGTGCTGTTCGACAACGTGGTGGACCCGGAAGCGACCGAGGACGTGGTCGATGTGTCCAAGCGGCTGGCCGAGGTGCTGGCCGGGGACCTGGCGGGTCCGGATGAGCGGGGAGCGACCGAGCACGACGTCTCTGCCGAGCCCGCTGCCGCCGCGGACCTGCCCGCGGTCGAGCCGCCGGCCCTACTCGCCGCGCCGGACCTTGAGCCGGGCGTCGAGTCGCCAAGCGACACGGCCGCATTGCCCGATCCGCCGCGCGGGTCACTCCCCACCGAGGCGGTGCGCCACTGCATCATCGCGCTGCAAGACCGTTTCGGTCCGCGGATCGAGCGCATCCTGGCCAGCCGCGGTGGGCTGCTGGTGGTGATGGAGAGTACCGACGCGGAGGCCGACCGGTTCGCCGAGGGGTTGTCGGATCAAGTCCCGATCGCGCTGATCGACCGCCGCACGCTAGCCGGGCTCCAGCGGCTCGGGGCGGCCTCGCCGGTGGCGGATGGCGAGATCCTGTTCGAGGCGGGGGCCGCACCGGTTCCAGTCGACATTCATCCCCTGGCCCGTCAGGCCCAGGCCAAGCTCGAGGGTGCCCGGGTGCTGCTGACGCAGACCCAGGCCGGAGCCGGGCTCGGGGGGCCGGCGCTGGACCTCCTGCTCGGCGCCCTGCTCTGCGCCGCGGCGCTCCTGGCCGGTCGGGCCCAGCCACCCAGTCCGCGTGAGGCCGGCATCTGGCTCTATGGGGAGGCGCTGCCGACCGGTGCCATTGAGCCCGCCGATGCCGCTCTGGTGATGCGTGCCATTGCCCTGGCCCAGGCGGCGGATGCCGTGCCCTTGGCTTTGCTGGAGGATTTGGCCGTGGACACCGAGCCATTCGTGCAGCGGGTTGCGGGACGTGCTTGAGGTCTGAGCGTAATGTCCCGGATGCTAGGGTTCGGCCACATCGCCGATGAGGTCGATTCCGGGATCGCGCTCCTGCGGATGCTGAGCACAAGCGTTAACCTGACGGGTACTTAGGAGCAGAGTGTAGCTAAATGGCACAGTTGCGCGACGCTGTCGGCCTGCATGACAGTCATCACCCGCGCGCGATGATTTTCCACGGTACGCGGACTGATTCCCAGCATTTGGGCGACTTCCTTGTTGGAAAGCCCCTTGGTCACGAGTTCCATCACCTCGCGCTCTCGGGCCGTTAACGTTTGGTAGCAGCCGCGTATCTCAGCTCGCACGGCACGCTGCTGGCGTCGTCGTTCATCCTCCCGGAATGCCTCGCGGACACGCTCGATCAGCACCTCTCGGGAGAGCGGCTTCTCCACGAAGTCAACGGCACCGGCCTTGATGGCCCTAACCGTCGTGGGGATGTCACCGTGACCAGTGATGAAGATGATCGGCATCTCGCAGCCGTGCGCGTTCAGCACTTGCTGAAGATCCAGCCCGCTCATGCCCTGCATCCGAACATCCAAGACGAGACAACCCGGCCGCTCACTCGGGTCGGTTGCCAGGAAGGTCTCTGCCGATGGGAAGGACTCGACAGACAACCCCTCCTTGCGCAAGGCCCAGACCACTGCCCCACGCACCCCTTCGTCGTCGTCTACGATGAAGACCGTTGGCTGCTCGCTCATACGGGCCTCTCCCTCCGATCTTTCCATCCGCAGTTGCAACCACGCCCCAAGTGTCAAGGCGTGGAGAGCCGCGATACCGTCGCCGAACCGGCGGCCTGGATCGCATCGCACGAAATTATAACCGAATTGGAGCCAACTCAGCGCCGGCGTCATCGCGCTTGTGATCCAGTAGACCCTGCTATGTCACGATCGAAAATGCTGCGGCCTTTGGGCCGCCGTTGCGGCAGGCGGACAGTGACGAACGAGCGACCACCACTTACCGGTGATCAGACAGCGCCGCCGTCATCCGCGCACCAAGAGGGTAGAGGCGGGCATTGCGCCTCCTTCATCAGACATTGCACGGCCGCGGACGCGCTATCGCCCAAGGCGCGGAAGATGAGCCCCAGCCCTTGATTGGTTCGATGGATGACGAGCGCCGGGAGCACGATGGGACCAGCGGCCACCGCCGCTGAATCGGCCACGATGAGGTCGAGGCAGCAGTCGAGATCGAGCCTGACGCCGGTCTCGACAAAGATTCCGTCGCGACTCAAGTTGCGGGCGATCCCGTAACTGTGCTGACCCCGAGAGACATGTAGCAGAACCGGAAACTGTACGGGTAGGCGTCGGGCTTGCCGGTGGTCGATACCGGTGGTTGCGCCCGCGCGGCCTTCAATCACAACCGGACACCAGGATGCCGGACGCGGCATTGGAGAACGTGGTACCGGGTCTACTGCCGCGACCGGGCCAGGGTCGGAGCACAAGAAATGATTCGGGGCTAGGATCAACGGGTCCTCCTCGTCTGCGTTTTCTTACCGTTCATCGCTTAGTACGGTGACTTCTAAGTTTAGCTTCCAGGCAGGTCATGAACATCCGGGGAACTACTTAGCGCAGCGGGACAGCCGCACGAACCGGTAGCGAGGCTCAAGGATCGGCCTGGGTATCCGAACTTCCGGGCAACCAGAAATGCAGCGCCGCACCGTCGTCGACCTGGGGGTCTACCCAGAGCTTGCCGCCTTGCCCCTCGATCAGCGCGCGGCTGATGGTGAGTCCGAGACCACAGCCATCTGCCGTGCTGCTTGCGAAGCTGTCGAAGATACGCTCAGCGTCTGCAGGGCTGATGCCCGGGCCGCTGTCGTGAACCGTGACCCGCACGCCCATGGGTTCAGCGACGAGACTCACCCGCACTTGGCGTTCCTGACTGTCGGCCTGATCGATCGCCTCGATGCTGTTGAATAGCAGGTTGAGCACGACCTGGGCGACCTGGGCCCGGACGGCCATCACCAATACCGGTTGCATGGGCAGATCCAACTGGATCGCGACCTGCTTGTTGACGGCGAGCGGATGCATCAGGGCGACGGTATCGGCCAGCGTCCGGCACAGGTCAATGGCGTGCTGTTCAGCGCTATCGGCACGCGTGAACTCCCGGACCCGCGCGAGGATCTCCGTGGCGCGTTTGGCTTGAGACTCGATCCGGCCGAGTACATCGGCCAACTCGCCCGCCCGGATCTCACCGGATCGGGCCAGATGCGTGGCGGCATTGCTATAGAGACTGATCGCGGCCAGCGGCTGACTGAGCTCATGGGCCAGGGTGGCGGCCAAGGCTCCGGCGGTATGCCGTCGCGCCATCAGAACGAACCGCGTCCGGCGCGATGCGTGTTGACGGCTGTCTAAACCTGCGTCTAAACGGTGCACACCCGACGGCCAAGTAGTCCGTATGGTCGGCGCCACAGTACGGTTTAGAACGGAACGTCGTTGCCGCGGGGAACGAGGTCCAGTGAGAGCTGGGCGTGGTCATACTGCTCCGCCTCACGGGCGGCGCGATAGTGCGCTTGCAAGGGCTCTTGATAGCGTTCCCAGAGGCCGTCGAGCAGGATGGCGAGGAAACTTTGGACGGCGGCCGCTTGCTCGGCGGACCAGTCATCCGGGATGGTGGGTGGGGGATACATTGGGACCTCCGGGGGCGGGTGAATCAGCGGTGGGGGGGGTGGTGACCTGAGGTGCGGCACGTTGTCGGCGGCGCTGCTCGGCGTATTCCTTGGCCTCCTTGAGCCGATAGGACTCACCCTCAATGGCGATGATCTCGGCGTGATGTACCAAGCGGTCGATCAGGGAGACGACGCAGGCGGCGTTGGGAAAGACGTCGCCCCACTCGGCGAAGGGGCGGTTGGTGGTGACCAGGGTGGATTTCTCCTGGTAGCGGCGTGAGACGATCTCAAAGAGGAGATCGGCGTGACGGTTGGAGTAGGAGAGATACCCGATTTCGTCAATCAAGAGCAGCCGTGGTCGGGCATAGCTGGCCAGCCGCTGGCGCAGGGCGTGATCGCCGTCAGCGCCGGCCAATTCATTGAGCATCTGGCCGGCGCTGGTACAGCGTACGGTATGGCCGGCGAGCACCGCCTGATAGGCGATGTTGCGGGCGATGGTGGTTTTGCCCACACCGTTGGGACCGATCAGGATGGCGTTCGACACCTCGCGCACAAAGGCCAGGCTCATCAACTCCTCGACGGCCGCACGTTCAACGCGCTTCGGCCAGGTCCAGTCAAAGTCGGCCAAGGGCTTGAAGCGGCCAAGGTGGGCATTGGCGAGGCGTCGCTGTAGCGAGCGTTGGGTGCGTTCCTCCTCCTCCCACTGGATCAGCGGTGGCAGCCAGGGGCAGGTGGCGACCGCCTCCCAGTGGGCCAGCAGGCCGTGGAGCTTCAGCGCCTGGGCGCGCGCCAAGAGGGGATCAATCTGGGCGGTCATTGTCGTCCTCCCCGCGGGTTTGCAGTTGGTCGTAGTCACCGAGGCGGTGGGGCTGGACCACGAGGTCACGCACGCGGTGATCGGGCGGCAACGCCACCGCCAGCGGTGGCGGTTGGTCGCGGCGCGCGCGCCGTTGCTCCAGGGCCAGGCGCACGGCGTTGGGATGGGGAACCGCCCGGGCGAGGGCCTCGCCGATGGCCGCCTCAAGTTCGGCGGCGCCGTAGCGGTCGAGTAAGCGCAGTAGCGCGGCGGTGATTGACCCCAGGTTGTCGCCGCGGGTGGCGGCCTCGATGAGCAGGGTGCGGCTGCTGGGTGCGGCCTGGGCCAACCGATCCTGACCGCGGTGCCGACGCGCCTGCCGTTTGCGCGCGGTCAACTCCGCCAGGTGGGCGGGGTCCTCGATCTGCGCCCCTTGGTCATAGCTGCGCGGATGTGCGGCCAGGACCTGCGCACCCGCGAGCACCCGCACGGTCGTGGGGCTGGCCACCACCATGAGGGTGCGCTGTACCTGGGTCGGTGGGACGCTGTAGTCGTTACGATCGAACCGGACATAGGGCGTTTTACCCACCCGCACCGCCACCTGCTCATCGCTCGCAAAGGGGTTATCCGGCAAGGCGATCAGGCGCGGCTGCTCCAGCGCAAAGGCGGCGCGTACGCTCAGCGTGCGATCCTCCGGGCACGGCCGATCGGCCGCCTGGCCCTGGCACCAGGCCGCGGCCTGGGCGTTGAGGTCATCCAGATCCTGCCAGGTGCGGGCGGCAAAAAACGCTTCACGAACATAGCGAATGGCCCTTTCCACGCGACCTTTTTCGTTGCCGCGGGCGACCGCGACCGGGCGCGGCTCGAAGCGGTAGTGGGCGGCCAGCGCCAACAGGGTGGGATGAAAACGGATCGCGTCGCCCTGGCGTTCCAGCACGGCACTTTTCAAATTGTCGTAGAGCAGCACGCGCGCCACCCCGTTCCAGGCGTCAAAGGCGGCCACATGGCCACGCAGGAAATTGGCCATCTGGGCATCCAAGCAGAAGCGCAGGAAGACCTGGCGCGAGTAGCTCAGCACCATCACGAAGGCCATCAGGGAGCGGGTGGCGCGCCCGATGGTGAGCTGACCGAAGTGCGCCCAGTCCACTTGGGCCTGTTCCCCGGGCAGGGTGCGCAGGCGCAAATACGCCTCGGGCTGGGGACGCGGGCGCTGCATGGCGATCAGATGGCGGAAGTGATCCGGCCCCCCGGGATAGCCACGCTCGCGCACCATGGCGTAGAGGCGGCTGGCGGTCAGCCGGGGATACTGCTCCAGCGTGTTGACCACGAAGGGCAGATAGGGGTCGACCACGGACGCCCGGTGGGGGCGCGCGGTCTTCGGCAGCCCGGCCTGGGACAACACGCGGTCGACGGTGGCGTGATGCACACCCAACTGCGTGGCAATGGTGCCGACGCGCCACTTCTCCACATGGAAGTAGCGCAGGATCTTCGCTTCGAGTTCCTGGGGGATGGTCACGATCAGGTCCTCCACAACGGGCGACCACCCTCGCGGCGGGTTCAGGGCGCACCCTCGCGTTGCCCCGGCGGCGGTGGCCAGATGACGGCCTCACGAGCGGGGCGTCGCCGCAGCGGGGCCTGGCGCAGCCAGGGCTGACACACCCGCCCGCAGCGGTGACAATGGATCGCATCGGTCGGATCCTCCACGCGCCCGACCCACCCACCCGACTCGGCGCACAGTCTGGCCTCGCCAGGGACCGGCGGTGAACCCTGATGCGTCACTTTCGTTCGTCGCCGTTGGCGATAGCGGCGCTGGCGTTCGGCATGGGCGCGCCGGCCACGGCGGCTATGCTGGTAGCGCCGCCCGGCGGCGTGGGTGGACTGACGGCGGGCGGCCTGGGCGCACGCCCGGCCGCAATAGATTTGGCCCCGGTCGCAGTGGCTACAGAGGACCACCTGGCAGTGACACCGGGCACAGTGAAACAGACGCGCGCTGCACTCCATCGACGGCTCCTGCCGCTGAGTGCTGGACCTCAACCCGCGCTGGCGTGATACTCCCCCGCGGGCCGTGCTGCGCACGGTTTCGGACGCGGTACCGGGAGGACTGTGCCGGTCGTGGCCGGTGCCGCGTCTGTCTCAACGGCTCCCGACGATCTAACCGATCCGGCTCCTGTTGTCACCTGGCGCGCCGCCCTTCCCGGCCATCACACCTCCGACGCTCACCCACGAACTGCGTGCCTACTGCCCGCCAGCGCACACGCGGCGCGCCCGCGGACGGTCAACGGGAAGGCGCCCTCGGGCGCCTTCCCGTTGACCGTCCGCGGGCGCCAAACCCCCAGGGCATTGATCGCCCGAACGACTGAACTTCACCGCCCTCGACGGTGCCACTCCGCGTTATTCACCAACTATGCGCACAATTGGGGAGCCATCCACAGATGCGAGGTCCCCCCTGTCCGCCTGCCCCGGATCCTGGGCTTCAGTGACAAGCCGCTGGCCCCGCAGAACGCCGACCAACAGGCTCAACTCGGCACGCAGGTGTTCCGGCTCGGCGTCGCCAAGCAGCCGTTCAAGCCGCAAGAGGAGGTCTTCTTGGGAGAGCGGATGGGGCGCGGGATGCGCGCTGGACTCATGCATTGCGACGAACCCGTGTGCTGAAGCCTGGCGCACGCCGCGCGTTCAATCCGCGCGGACTGCGGGGTGCGGGCAGCACTGGTCGAGTTCAGACCTGCTCCGCAATCACCCCCTCCCCCGGCGCCCGGCCGAACACGGCAGCGTACTCCCGCGTATAAGGCGCGATGGATTGGTACACGTGATATGGGACGATCCGAGCTTCCAATTGAGGAAATTTCTCGCGCACATGGGTGTAATTACGCAGGAGTTTCATCTCGATGATGGCCCGGGCGAACTCCAGGCCGCGCGGACCGCGATGCCGTTGCAGGAAGGCGATGAGTTGCCGGATCGGCTTGGGCGGCTTGGCCGGCCGCTTGGCAAGCATCTGGATGTAACGGGGCATGCCGCGGGTCCGGTCACCGGCCGCGGATACCGGCTGGACCTCCAAATCCGGCCGCAACAGGTCCAGCAACTCCACCCCACGGGCGGTCCGCGCCAGCACCCATTGCCAGCCGAGCGGCGCGCCCATGTAACCGATGGTGATATCGCAGAGCGCATTCGGATAGTCGAAACAGGACAGACAGGCCGAGGGAAAAATGCCCTGGAGCTGATCCATCGGGAAGTCGATATAGTTGACCCGCTCGATCTGCCCATCCTCATGACGCAGCCACAGGCTGAAGTCCTGCATGAACTCGTAATGCACCACCGTGGCGGGCGAGCGGGAAATGGTGGCAAGGAAGAACTGCTGGTCCTCGTGAGTCACATTGTCGCTGCATGGGATGCCGATCAGGTCGAGGCGTTCAAGCCCGAGTTGCGCTTGCGCCTGACGCAGCATCTGGACCTGGCAACTGGTGCCGACGACGGCCAGACGGCGGATGCCGGCCGCGCGCACCTGATCCAGCAGGCCCAGATTGGGCGAGAAGCTCGGTTTGTTGCCGACGCAGGCCCGCACCTGCGCCGTGGTGCGGGCGAGGACCGGCACCGGTTGGAAGCGCGTTCCGGGGTTGGTGCCCGTGAGGATCACCGCCTCCACCTCGCCGCGCTCCAACAGTCGGGCAGCCAGGGTGGTGATCATGCCGCTCCACTGGGCATCGGCCACCGGCCGGCGCATCCGCGCGATGGTTTGCTCCCGGTAGATGCCGAAGCGCATCTCATCACCCGGGTTGCGGAGCCGGCCATGCAGACGCTGCTCGATCTCGTCAGCCCGATTGCGCACGAACAGACAGGTTTCCGCCATCTGCGGACGCAGGAAGCTGTCGCACAGTCCGCAGTCGCTGCACAGACGCGGCCGGCCCTGCAGGCGCCGGTCGTGGCTCATCAGGCTGACGTCGTGCAGACCTTTTGAAGGGCCTTGATCCATTCCGGGGTCCTCTTGGGGTATCTTGGAGCGATTACAGGGGTGTGCGATGCCGCATCGGCAACACGCGTCCGCGGGGAATCATGGTTCCCCACTGGTCTGATCGTCAACGACCGGCCGCCGACGCCCCAGGCGCGGCCGTCCGGCCTTCAAGCGGGGAGTGAATCCGATGTGGAAGCGCGTCATGCTGGTCTTGGGCATCTTGCTGGTCCTCCTGTTGGGAGCCGCGGCCCTGGTTCCCTTACTGATCCCAACAACATCCGTCCAACCGCAGGGCAACGCCCACGCCGCGGCAACGCCTGACAGCCACTTCATCAGCATGCCTTTCCCGGGCACCGCCGGGATCGATGTCCACTACCTGGAGCGGCCCGATGCGGCAGGGTCAGCCCGGCACGCGTTCCTGCTGCTCCACGGCTTCACCTTCAACAGCTTCACCTGGAGCGCCGTAATCGACCCCTTGGCCGCGTATGGACGCACCGTCGCTTACGATCAGATCCCCTACGGACTCAGTGCCAAGCTGACCGCGGGCGACTGGACCGCCGCCGACCCCTATGCCAAAGAGTCGGCAATTGCTCAGGTCTTCGCGGTGATGGATCAGCTCGGGCTCGAACGTGCCATCCTGGTCGGGAATTCCTCGGGCGGCACCCTGGCCCTGGAAGCCGCGCTGGCGCGGCCGGAGCGCGTTGAGGCGTTGATTCTGGTCGCGCCCTGGGTCTATGCCCAGCGCCCGACCATTCCGGCCGCGGTGGCGGACCTGCCCCAATTGCAGCGATTGAGCCTGTTGCTCGCACGCAAACTGGGAGATCCGACGCTGATCGGGTATTCCTATCACGACCCGGCCCGCATCACGGCGGCGCGGCGCGAACAAGCCGAGATCCATACCCGCATGGCCCACTGGGACCTGGCCTGGGGCGCACTGCTGCAGCGCTCGCTCTCGACCCCGGTGGACATCAGCGCCCGCCTGGATCAGGTTCGACAACCGGTCCTGGTGATCACCGGGAACCAGGACAAACTGGTGAAGGAGGCCGCTACCCGCCGGGTCGCGGCGACGCTCCCCAATGCGACCCTGGCGGTATTGCCTGACTGTGGTCATGTGCCCCAAGAGGAGTGTCCAGCCGCCTTCATGGGCGCGGTGAGCGCATGGCTGAACGGGTTGGACCAGGCTCCAGCCCCGACTGACGCTGCCGTGATGCGCTGACCCGGACACCGTCATGGTCGCGCGGGGGCCTTCGGCTCGACACGCACCCGTTGACTTCAGAAGCGCGGGGCCGGCTTAGACCACCGGTCCCCAGAAAGACAACAGGGCCTGGGCCAGGCCGGCGAGGACGCCGAACCCGAGGACTGAACAGATCGCGCAGGCGACGAGAAAGGGCCGGATCGCGATCGCCGTGGAGGTGTTAGCCGCGTCGGTGCTGATCGAATCCGCCCGCTGGGTCTGAGTCATGGTGTGCTCCGGTCGCTGGTGTTGGGAACGCAACGGGGCGGGCGATCGTGACACCTCGCCCCAACTGTCGTGCTGGACTTACAGTATAGTTGTCAGGACAAACTGACACACGCCCTTTTTTTTAGCACTTTCATGTGTCCCATCCACGGGCGCTTGAGGTTACCATGGGCGGCTATTTCAACCAGCGCACCTGACACCTGAGATCGAGACCTCCTATGCCCGTCCCATTCCCGTTTTCCGCCATCGTCGGCCAGGAAGAGATGAAGCTTGCGCTCCTGATCGGGGCGGTTGACTCCCGCATTGGCGGGGTCCTGGTGTTCGGTGACCGGGGTACCGGCAAGTCGACGGCCATTCGTGCGCTGGCCGCCCTGCTGCCGAAAATGCGGGTGGTGGCCGATTGTCGCTACGGCTGCGACCCCGAGGCCGAGGTCGGCGTGCTGTGCGCGGAGTGCCGCGTGCGTCATAACGGCACCCCGTTCAAGACCAAGCAAGTCCCGGTGCCGGTGGTGGATCTGCCGCTGGGCGCCACCGAGGACCGGGTCATCGGCGCGCTCGATCTGGAGATGGCGCTGACGCGGGGCGAGAAGGCCTTCGAGCCCGGATTGCTGGCGCGCGCCCATCGCGGCTTTCTCTATATCGACGAGGTGAACCTGCTGGAAGACCATCTGGTGGACGCGCTGCTGGACGTGGCCGCCTCCGGTGAGAATCTGGTGGAGCGCGAGGGGCTTTCGGTCCGTCACCCGGCGCGCTTCGTGCTGATCGGCTCCGGTAATCCGGAAGAAGGCGAGCTGCGGCCGCAACTGCTGGACCGCTTCGGCCTCTCGGTCGAGGTGCGGACCCCGCAAGATCTGGCGACGCGGGTGCAGGTGGTGCGGCTGCGCGACGAGTTCGAGCGCAATCCGGAAGCCTTCACCGAGAAGTGGAAGCGCAAGGACGCCAAAGTACGCAAGCGCATCACCGACGCCCAAGCGCTGCTGCCGGAGATCGAGGTCCCGGATCATACGCTCGAACAAGCCTCGCGCCTGTGCATGGCGCTCGGCACCGATGGTCTGCGCGGCGAATTGACACTGATCCGTGCCGCGCGCGCCCTGGCCGCCCTGGACGGCGACACCTCCGTGGGCGTTCCCCAGCTGCGCAAGCTCGCGGCCCCGGCCCTGCGCCATCGGCTGCGCCGCGACCCCCTGGATGAGTCCGGCTCGACCGCGCGCGTCGATCGGGTGGTTCAGGAACTGTTCCCGGCATGATGGCGTCGGCGTCCGATCGCTCCCCGCAGCCCCCCCGGCCGGGTCCGGTCAGCGGCGGCCCCCCGCAACCGGCCCGTCCGGACCCCTGGGAAGACGCGGCCCTGATCGCCGCGCTCTTTGCGGTCGATCCGGCCGGCCTGGGCGGTGTCTGCCTGCGCGCCCTCCCCGGTCCGGTACGCGATCAATGGCTCGCCGACACCCGCGAATTGCTGCCGCCCGAGACGCCGCGCCGCAAGATCCCGCTGCACGTCTCGGATGGCCGCTTGCTGGGCGGGCTGGATCTCACCGCGACGCTGCGCGCCGGCCGGCCGGTGGCGGAGCACGGACTGTTCGCCGAAGCCCATGGCGGCGTGCTGGAACTGGCGATGGCCGAGCGGGTGCGCGGCTCACCGGTCTCTTATCTCTGTTCCGCCCTGGACACCGGCGAGGTGGTTTTGGAGCGCGACGGGATTGCCTTGCGCTCCCCCGCGCGGGTCGGCGTGATCGCCCTGGACGAGGGCAGCAATGAGGACGAGCAGGTGGCCGATGCCTTGCTCGATCGACTCGCCTTCCTGATCGATCTCAGCCCGATCGCCGTGCGGGAGATGGGCGACGTGCCTTACGGCGTCGCGGACGTCACCGCGGCGCGCGGACGCCTGGCCGAGGTCAGCATCAGCGCCGACCAGGTGAACGCCATCTGCGAAACCGCGCTGGCGCTGGGCATCCCCTCGTTACGCACTTCGCTGCACACGATGCGGGCGGCGCGGGTCGCCGCCGCCCTGGATGGCGACCTGGTGGTCACCGATGCGCAGGTGAGCCTCGCCGCCCGGTTGGTGATGGCGCCGCGCGCGACCATGCTGCCGTATGCGCCGCCCGAATCCGAACCCGAGCCGCCGCCCCCGGAGCCGCCCCCGCCCGACCAGGAGGGCGAGTCCGAGGCCAATCAGGAACAGCGCCAGGACCCCCTGGCGGATCAGGTCCTGGATGCCACCAAGGCGGCCATTCCCACCGACCTGCTCGACCGGCTGCGGTTGGGTCAATTGCGGCGCGCCAAGGTGCGCAGCACCGGCAAGTCCGGACAGGTCCAGCAGGCCAATATGCGCGGCCGACCGGCCGGAGTGCGTCGCGGCGACTTGCGTCCAGGGGATCGGCTGAACCTGATTGAAACACTGCGCGCCGCCGCCCCTTGGCAGCGGGTGCGCAGGGCGGAACGGGAGCGCGGGCAGACGCAAACCCCGGTTCCGGCGACCGGGACACCGGGCGGCGCGACCAGAGCCCGGTCACGGACCCTGCCGGTGCCCAACCTGGCCCCGCGCGTCGAGGTGCGTAAGGACGACTTCCGCATCCAGCGTTACAAGCATCGCTCCGAAACCACGGCCATCTTCATCGTGGACGCCTCGGGCTCCTCGGCCTTGCACCGCCTGGGTGAGGCCAAGGGCGCGGTGGAACTGTTGCTCGCGGACTGCTATGTGCGCCGCGATCGGGTGGCCCTGGTCGCCTTTCGCGGCAAGACGGCGGAGCTGCTGCTCCCGCCGACGCGTTCGCTGGTGCGAACCAAGCGCTGCCTGGCGGATCTGCCCGGCGGCGGCGGAACCCCGCTGGCATCCGGGATCGAGGCCGGGCTGGCCCTGGCCGATGCGGTCAAACGCCGCGGCGGAACGCCGTTACTGGTGCTGCTCACCGACGGGCGCGGCAACGTCGCCCGCAACGGTCAGGGCGGGCGTGCCCAAGCCGGCGAGGAGGCCCTGACCTGCGCGCGTCTGGTGCGGGCCGCGGGCGTGGCCGCCATGGTGGTCGACACCTCCCCGCATCCGCACCCCCAGGCCAAGGCCCTGGCGGAGGCCATGGACGCCACCTATATGCCGCTGCCCCACGCGGATGCTGGGCGCCTGAATGCGGCGGTCAAGGCGAAGGCCGGGTTGTGAGGACGGACGGCAGATCCAGCGACTCCGCCGCGCGGACCGCGGCCGTCGCCGCGGTCGGAGGTCGGCACAAGCAACTGCCGCTTTCATGTCCATTGGTCTTACACTGACGCCCGCTTCAGGTTCCTGACTAACCATGCACCGACGACTCGACTGGAACCATGAGGGGCGCGACTGGCCGAATCGGGACGCCAGCCGCTTCGTCACCGCCGGCGGACTGCGCTGGCACGTCCAGCAACTGGGTGAGGGACCGGTGTTGGTCCTGGTCCACGGCACCGGCGCGGCGACCCACTCCTGGCGCACCCTCGCCCCGCTGCTGGCGCAGGACTTCCAGGTGGTGGCCGCGGATCTGCCGGGTCACGGCTTCACCCAAACGCCGGGCGACGGGGGGTTGTCGCTGCCCGGCATGGCAACCAGCCTCGCGGCCCTGCTCGATACCCTTGGGGTGACGCCCGAGCTGGTGCTTGGTCACTCCGCCGGGGCCGCCGTGCTCGCCCGGCTTTGTCTCGATCAACGCATCGCACCCTGCGCCCTGATCAGCCTCAACGGCGCGCTGCTCCCCCTGCGCGGTCTGGCGGGACAGTGGTTCGCCCCCGCCGCGCGGTTCTTCGCCACCCATCCACTGGCGTCCCGATACTTCGCCTGGCGCGCCCGGGCGCCGGGCGCGGTCAAGCGACTGGTGGCCAGTACCGGTTCCCGTCTGGACGCCCAGGGGATGGAGTTCTACCGGCGGCTGGTGATCAACCCCGGACATGTGGCCGCCGCCATCGGGATGATGGCCAACTGGGATTTGCAGCCGCTGGCGCGGGACCTGCCACGCCTCGCGACCCCCTTGGTGATGCTGGTGGCCGAAGGCGACAGCACCGTCAGTCCGGCCGAGGCCCGCCGGGTTCGCGCGCTGCTCCCCACGGTCGAGGTCCAGACCATTCCCCGACTCGGGCACCTGGCCCATGAGGAAGCGCCGCAGACCGTGGCCTCATTGATCCGCTCCATCGCTCAGCACTATCGCAAGTAACGGGCGTCGGCAGCCGCACCGGTTGACGCAAATGACACTAGATCGGCGGATGAATGCTGATAAGTCTCATTACCGGTCAATAAATATCACCGCATGACAGGGTGATAGGCAATTATTCGGCAATTGGTGCGATTTTTGTTGCAACGCACAAAAAATCTGTTGACAGCTATATTGCTAACTACTAATATTATAATGCTACTGCCGCTCCAAAGACTGCTGTCGCGCTGGGGCGGGCACCTCGGCCGTTGCGGTTCGCCGCGGCTACACCCGTTATCAACAAAAGGCATGCTGTAATGAAGTACTTGGCCAACCTGAAGGAACTGACACTCTCGGAAATGCTGTCCATCGCCATCGTGTTCACCGTACCGTTGCTGATCGGCTACAGCATCCTGACCTGAGGCCGCCCCCGTGGGCAATCCGACCGTCGCCTGACGGTCGGTCCGCACCCGTCCCTTCCCCGCCCCGCTCGTTGCCGTCTCCCCAAGCCCTGCTCCGCCCTCGTAGACGCTGCGCATCTTCGGCTGCTATGCCAATCCTCAGCTCCAGTCAGCGTCTGTCTGCCGCTTTCGTTCTTCGGTGAATGGGCGCGGTCCCTGGGCCGTCGCCCTGACATTCTTGAGCATGGCGCCATCAAGCCATTCAGTATTTTCCTATTTAATAAAGTAAGTATTCAATTGATTACTTGCGTTAAGCCATTACCGCCCTCGCTGATCTGCGGCTATTGCATCAGCAATCGCTATTTCGCGCACTCACTTCACTTCTATTGATCCAGGTCAGTACGGTAATTGATCAATAGAACTAGTATCCAGGCACAACAACAAGCAAAGCACCAGATTGCGGAGTGAATCGCGCTGATAATAATAGCTTTTTTGATTGTTCGTAAAAAAATAGAACCGCGCAATTGATAATTCTCAAGAGACTTGAGTCGGTCGATTGCGAATTGTCAATCAATGAGTCAGAGCCGCTCATTGATGGGTTGGCGAGCGTATCGGAACCTGCCGCAGGCAGGTCTACGTTCAGGCTCACAATAAACATAACCGAATCACTTCGGAGGACATTCGATGACCAGACAGTCGACCCTGGGCGCTTTGCTGCGCAGTCAGGGGGTGAGCCGTCGCGCCTTTCTCAAGTTCTGTACCACGACCGCCTCGGTGATGGCCCTGCCGACATCCCTGATACCGGTCATGGCCGACGCCTTGGAGCAAGCCCAACGCCAATCGGTGATTTGGCTGTCCTTCCAAGAGTGCACTGGCTGCACCGAGGCTCTGACCCGCTCGCATGCCCCGACCCTGGAGGGGCTGATCTTCGACTTCATCTCGCTGGACTATCACCACACCCTTCAGGCCGCGTCCGGGCGCGCCGCCGAGGCGGCGCGGGAAGAGGCGATGCGTGAACACGCGGGCAAGTATCTGCTGCTGGTGGACGGGTCCATCCCCACGGTGAAGGCCTATTCGACCATTGCCGGTATCAGCAACCTGGACATGCTCAAGGACTCGGCAGTCAACGCCGCAGCGATTATCGCCGTCGGCACCTGCGCGGCCTACGGTGGTCTGCCCATGGCGGCCCCCAACCCCACCAGCGCCGTTCCGGTTTCCGATCTGATCACGGACAAACCGATCATCAACGTCCCGGGCTGCCCACCGTTGCCGCTGGCGATCACCGGGGTCATCGCCCACTACCTGACGCTGGGCACCTTGCCCGCACTCGACGCCCTGGGCCGGCCGCTCGCCTTCTTCGGCGAAAACATCCACGACCGCTGTTACCGCCGCCCCTTCTACGACCGCGGACTCTTCGCCGAGACCTTCGACGATGTCGGCGCACGCAAGGGCTGGTGTCTCTACAAGCTGGGCTGCAAGGGCCCGGTGGCCTACAACGCCTGCGCCCATGTGAAATGGAATCAGGGGGTGAGCTTCCCGATTCAATCCGGCCACGGCTGCATCGGTTGCTCCGAGCCCGGCTTTTGGGACAGCGCCGGGATCTATGAATCCATCGCCGACGGCCAGTTCGGCACCGGACCCAAGCTCGCCTCGGCCGCCGTGGTGGGTGCCGTGGCCGGTGCCGGTGCCGCCCTGCTCGCCCGCGGCAAGAAGGAAAAGAAAGCGGCTGCCCACGCGGCCAACGAATAACAAAGCGATCCAATCAAAGGATCAAGCGGAGGACCTCCCTATGACACTGTTAGAGTTTGCACGCGGCCCAGCGATTCATTGGGCGCTGATCATCCTGGTCGCCGGCACCATCTGGCGCCTGCTTGGCGTCTTGGCACTGACGCGCGGGGGGGACCTGTCCCGACCGCGGGACGCGTTCGGCAACTACAAGGGCTATCGCACCGTATTCAGTCGCGCCTGGCCCAGCAGCGAGTTCAACGTCGCCACCCGCTACCAGACGATCGTCGCCTACCTTTTCCATTTCGCCACGCTGATCGTGGTCGTCGGCATCACGGCACACATCGAGTTCATCCAGAGCCTCACCGGGGCCTCCTGGCCGGCGCTTCCCAACGCGGCCGGGGTGGCGATCGGCATCGTCGCCCTGGTCTCACTGCTCGCCCTGATCCTGCGGCGTGTCACCAATCCATCCATCTATTGTTCCAATCTGGGTGACTACATCACCTGGATCCTGGTCGCCGCCCCCCTGATCACCGGACTCATGGCCTTTGCGCATCTGGGTCCGCGCTACGAGACCATGCTGGCGATCCATATCCTGAGTGTTGCCTTGATGTTCATCTGGTTCCCCTTCAGCAAGCTGATGCATTCGATCTGGTTTGTGTTCTCCCGCGCCCAGAGCGGTCTCACTTACGCCCACAAGGGAGTCCAGATATGAGCACGTCAGCCGCCGTCGCACCGATTTTTCCCACCTTCGAACAGGTCTGCCAGGGTTTCGCGGGGCAGATCGGGATGCTGCGCCAACTGGCGCCCGAGCCGACGCTGACGGATGCCGTCCGGGTCGAGCGCGCCATCGATACCCTAATCGCGGAGACCAACGCGGGCGAAGCCGTGTGGCTGGAGAGCTGCATCCATTGCGGACAGTGCACCACCGCCTGCCATTTCTTCCAGGCGACCGGCGAGACCAAGTACGCCCCCATGCGCAAGATGGACCTGTACCGGCGCATCTATCAGCGCGAGGTCGGCCCCTTCCGCTGGTGGTACAAGTTGATCACCCGCCCGGTCAAGCTCAAGGATCTGGAGGACTTGCAGGAGTTGGTCTACGACTCCTGTTCCGAGTGTGGACGCTGCACCATGGTCTGCCCGATGGGCATCGACACCGCCTCGCTGGTCCATCACCTGCGCAGTGCGCTGGTGGCCGCGGAACTGGTGCCCGCGGAACTGGCGGCGCTGACCGCGGAGCAGAAGCACCGGGGGACCATCTTCGGTGCCTCCGCCGACACTCTGATGAACATGATCAACACCATCCGCGATCATTACGGAGTTGATATCCCGCTGGACAAACCGAGCGCCGAGGTCATGGTGCTGAGTTCCGCGGTCGATCTGGTGGCCAACGGCAACGGTCTGCTGGCGACGGCCAGGATCATGAACCACCTGGGGGTGGACTGGACCATGTGCAGCGACGGCTTTGAGAGTGCCAATTTCGGTCTGCTCTCCGGTGATATGGCACTCTGGCGGCAGCAGTCGGCCTCCATCACGGCCGCGGCCCAGCGCATCGGCGCCAAAACCCTGGTGATCGCCGAGTGCGGCCACGCCTACCCAGCCCTGCGCTGGAACCCGATGGTCAAAGGCGGCAGCCTGCCCTTCGATATGGTGTACATGTCCGAGTTCCTGGGCCGCATGGCCAAGGCGGGGCGACTCAACCTTACACCGATCGAAGGGAAGATCACCTACCACGACCCGTGCAAAACCGGTCGGCGCGGCGGCGCCTTTGATCAACCCCGTGCGGTGCTCCAGGCTATGAACGCCGATTATGTCGAGCTGCCCTCGGGCCGGGAGTACAACTGGTGCTGCGGCGGCGGGGCAGGCATCTTCCTGCTGGAGCGGGCCACCCGCCTGCGGGACGAGTCATTCAAGATCAAGATCAAACAAGTCAACGCCACCGGAGCTGCGACCGTGGTCGTGAGCTGCGCGAGCTGTCGGCTGAACTTCGAGGCCGGGCGGGTCAAGAACCAGTGGGACAAGGAGGTCGCGAGTCTGGTGGAACTGGTCGCTGACCATCTGATCGACGCACCGGCCCCGGCCGGTCAGGCATCCCCGACCGGAGTACCGGCATGAGCGAACGTATCGTCGTCGACCCGATCACCCGCATCGAGGGCCATCTGCGCATCGAGGCACAAATGGAGGGCGGAGTAATCCAGCAGGCGTATTCCTCGGGCACCATGGTGCGCGGCATCGAGACCATCGTGCGCGGCCGCGATCCGCGCGACGCCTGGGCTTTCGTGCAGCGTATTTGCGGCGTCTGCACCCTGGTTCACGGTCTGGCCGGAGTCCGCGCGGCGGAAGACGCGCTGAACTACGAGATTCCGCCCAATGCGCAGCTCATCCGTAATCTGATGATCGGGGCTCAGTATGTCCATGACCATGTCATGCACTTTTATCATCTGCACGCCCTGGACTGGGTGGACCTGGTCTCTTCGTTGAGCGCGGACCCCAAGGCGACCTCGGAGCTCGCCCAGTCGATCAGCAGCTACCCCCGATCCTCGCCGGGTTATTTCGCGGATGTGCAGAAACGGCTCAAGGGGTTTGTCGAGGCCGGCCAGCTCGGCATCTTTGCCAACGGCTACTGGGGTCATCCAGCCTACAAGCTGCCGCCCGAAGCGAATCTGATGGCCGTTGCCCATTATCTGGACGCCCTGGCCTGGCAGCGTGAGGTCGTCACCCTCCACGCCATTTTCGGCGGTAAGAACCCGCATCCGAACATGGTCGTCGGCGGCATGCCCTGCGCCATCAGCCTGGAGTCCGGCGCCCAGGCCGGTACCGCCCTGGACGTGATCGGCCTGGAAATCGTCCGCAACGTCATTACCAAGATGCGTGAGTTTGTCGACCAGGTCTATGTGCCGGATACCCTGGCCATTGCCGGCTATTACAAAGATTGGTTCAAGGTCGGCGAGGGTGTCGGCAATTTCATGTGCTACGGGGATTTTCCGGCCAATGGGTTCGGCGACCCAGCCACCTATCTGGTACCTGGCGGAGTCATCCTGAACCGCGACCTCTCGCACATCGAGCCCGTGGACCTGCACAACGAGGACGAGATCCAGGAGTTCGTTTCCCGCGCCTGGTACGACTACGAGGGCGGCAAGGACCTCGGGTTACATCCCTACAAAGGCGAAACGCGCTTTGCCTTCACGGGACCGGAACCGCCGTACGATCTGCTCAACGTGGACCAGGAATACTCCTGGCTCAAATCGCCGCGTTGGCGCGGCAAGGCGGTCGAGGTGGGTCCGCTGGCGCGGGTGCTGATGCTCTATACCACCGGGCATGAACAGACCAAAGCGTTGGTGGATTCGACACTCCAGACGCTCGACCTGCCGATCGATGCCCTGTACTCCACCATGGGGCGCACCGCCGCCCGCACCCTGGAGACCAAGGTCATGGTCGACGCCATGGATGGCTGGTACGCGCAACTGCTCGCCAACATCCGGGGCGGCGATACCCGCACCTTCAACGATGCCCTCTGGGATCCCAAGACCTGGCCCCGGAAGGCGCAGGGTGTTGGGCACATGGAAGCACCGCGGGGCGCGCTTGCCCATTGGATGGTGATCGAGGACGGCAAGATCGCCAACTATCAGGCGGTGGTGCCCAGCACCTGGAACGCCGGTCCCCGCGACGCGCAGAACCAGCGCGGACCTTACGAGGCGGCCTTGGAAGGCCAGACCCTGCACGATCCCGAGCAACCCATCGAGATCCTGCGCACCATCCACAGCTTCGACCCTTGCATCGCCTGCGCGGTGCATCTGACCGATCCTGACGGAGAGGAGATCTTGCGGGTCAAGGTGCAGTAGTCGCTGCGGCTGCGGGGCGGTCCGACCGCAGCGCGGTCACTGCGCCGGCCACCGTCCGCAGAGGATCCTCCGATCTGGCGCCGAGCGCAGCCGCAACGCGCTCCCGGCAGGTCGGCTGCCGCGCGCGCCACCATCGTTAAGATCCCTGCAAGGTTCTCTTTTTCAAGAGTGAGGGCCGGATACGCGTTAGTTGGCATATGCTTATCATTGAGTGCATTGACAGCAACATCGGCATCTGCTGATAAACTGTCGCAGTTGCTCCACGGAATCACTCACTTTTTATCTGTTTCTAAAAACTTTTCCTGGTCATTGCGCCGGTCGTGCCGCTGCGCAACCAGTCACCCGTTCCACTCAAAAAACATGCGACAGGAAGCCCTCGACTGCTATACTGTCAAGTATTGTTGACGCCACCAAGAGTCCGACTAAGTTGACAGTTGCACCTTCCCCTGCCGCACCGAATGCCGGCCACGGTCGCAAGCCCCATGCGGTGATCATCGGCAGCGGTTTCGGCGGGTTGGCCGCGGCCGTTCGGCTTGGAGCACGCGGCTATCGGGTGACCGTTCTTGAGCGCTTGGACGCACCGGGCGGTCGCGCCTATGTTCACCGGCAAGACGGCTTCACCTTCGATGCCGGCCCGACCATCATCACCGCGCCCTTTCTGCTCGACGAGCTGTGGGGTCTCTGCGGCAAACGCTTCGCCGATGATGTCGAGTTGCGGCTGATGGAGCCTTTCTACCGTATCCGTTTCGACAATGGCGAGCACTTCGACTACAGCGGCGATCCTGAGCGAATCCGCGCTGAAATCGCCCGTTTTGCCCCTGAAGATCTGGCCGGATATGAAGGCTTCCTGAAGAAGAGCGAGGCTATTTTTCGGGTCGGCTTCGAGCAACTCGCCCACGTTCCCTTCAGTTCCTTCATGGACATGGTGCGGATCATCCCGCCCATGTTGAAGCTCCAGAGCTACCGCAGCGTCTATAGCCTGGTGTCCTCCTACATCAAGGACCCACGGATGCGCACCATCCTGTCCTTCCACCCCCTGCTGATCGGCGGCAACCCGTTCACCGTGACCTCGATTTATGCCCTGATCTCCTTCCTGGAGCGGCAGTGGGGCGTCCATTGGGCGATGGGAGGAACCGGCCGCCTGGTGAGCGGGCTGGTGGGCCTGATCGAGGGTCAGGGGAATCGGGTGCGCTGCGACGCCGAGGTCGCCGAGATCCTGGTCGACCAGGGCACGGCCCGCGGGGTCCGGCTGACGGATGGCGAGAGGATCCCTGCCGACATTGTCGTCTCGAACGCCGATGCGGCCTGGACCTACGCGAACTTGCTGCCGGGGGTCAAACGCCGTCGCTGGCCCGACTGGCGGCTCAAGCGCACGCAGTACTCCAACGGGCTCTTCGTATGGTATTTCGGTACCCGCCGTCAATACCCGGACGTCCTCCATCACACCATCCTGATGGGTCCGCGCTACAAGGAACTGGTGCAGGACATCTTCAAGCGCAAGGTCCTGGCGAAAGACTTCAGCCTCTATCTACACCGGCCAACCGCGACTGATCCGGCGCTGGCCCCGGCGGGCTGCGACACCTTCTATGCGCTGGCCCCGGTCCCGCACCTGGATAGCGGAACGGACTGGACGACCCAGGCCGAACCCTACCGACAGGCGGTCTGCGCCTATCTGGAACAGAGCCTGCTGCCGGGTCTGTCGGAACATCTGGCGACTTCCCGGGTGACCACGCCGCTCGATTTTCAACACCGGCTCCTGGCTTACAAGGGCGCCGGTTTCAGCCTCGAACCAGTGCTCTGGCAGAGCGCCTGGTTCCGCCCGCACAATGCCAGCGAAGAGGTCCGCCACCTCTATCTGGTAGGGGCGGGAACCCATCCCGGCGCCGGCGTACCCGGCGTCATATCTTCCGCCCGTGTACTCGATACGGTGGTGCCCGATGCGACAACCTTCGCTTAATCTGCGATTCTCGACCCAAGACGACCTGATCACATGCCGTGATCTGCTCTGCGGGGGCTCGCGCTCTTTCTATGCCGCGTCGCTGCTGCTGCCGCGGCGCGTCTATGAACCGGCGACGGCGCTTTACGCTTTCTGCCGCATCGCCGACGATGAAATTGACCTGGCCGACCGCCCGCATGACGCGGTGATTGCGCTCAAGCAACGGCTCGACGCCGTCTATGCCGGCCGCCCCATGCAGATTCCCGCCGACCGCGCCTTGGCCGATGTCGTTGTTCAGTTCGCCATACCCCGTACTCTATTGGATGCTTTAATCGAAGGCTTTGCGTGGGACGCGGAGGGCCGCCGCTACGAGGATATCTCGTCGGTCTACGCCTATTCCGCACGGGTCGCCGCCACGGTCGGGGCCATGATGACCCTGCTGATGGGCGTGCGCGATCCGGACGTGCTCGCCCGTGCCTGTGATCTCGGCGTCGCCATGCAACTGTCCAATATCGCCCGCGACGTGGGTGAGGACGCGGCCAACGGCAGGCTCTATCTGCCGCGCGAATGGCTGCGCGAGGAAGGCCTGGACCCGGATGTCTGGTTGGCAACACCCGTTTGGAGCCCCGCCTTGGGACGGGTCGTCTCCCGGTTGCTGGCGGCAGCGGAAACACTCTACGCACGCGCCGATCAAGGCATTTCCGGTCTGCCCTTGCGTTGCCGCGCCGGGATCGGGGCCGCGCGTCACCTCTACGCGGAGATCGGTCACGAGGTCGAGCGACGCGGGTGGGACTCCGTTTGTCAGCGTGCGGTCGTCTCCCCCGGCCGCAAGGCCCGGCTGCTCCCGCGTGTCCTGGCCGCCGCCTTACCGCGCCCGGTGGTCTCATTGCCGCCACTTGCCGAGACCCGGTTCCTCGTCGAGGCGGTCGAAGCGCAGCCGCTGCCGCAGGCCATCAACGGGACGATGACGCACACCCAGCCCGCCAAGATCGAAAATCGCGTCGTCTGGGTACTGGACCTGTTCGAGCGGATGGAAAAGCGTGATCGTTTACGCAGCATGGAACGGGCCGCGGGCTACCTGAATCAGGTACCACCATTGGCTGAGATGCCCCGCGGTGCCATGTCCATCAATTGACGGGATTCAGTCCTGCAAGGGGGTGATTGAATGGAGGAGCGCAATCTGTCCGGATTGATCGAACTGCTGTTCGTCGTTGGGCTGGTTGCCTGGTTCAGTTACTCCCAACTCAGAAGCGTTCGCAAAGACAAGCAGGACCGCGCCGCCGAGTCGAAAGACCCGCCGCCGCGGGACAGCGGCTGATTCATCATGGAGAAGCGGTCATTCTGAGATGGGGGAACTGGCAGGGCCGTTCGTGTCGGCCAGCCCCCGTCGCGGTCAGCGGGACTATGCTCAATCAGCCTTGGCGCCAAAGGCATCAATCGCGGCATGCAGCTCGGCATGGTCCGAAGCGTGTTGTTCGATACTGACGCCTTTGACAATGGCATCCCACGCCTGGCGCAGACTTGCCGCTCCAGCGCTCGGACCCTGTGGATGACCGAAAACGCCCCGTCCGGGGATGAACCCGAAATCCACGTGTCCCACCCGGCGGTAAACGCCCTCTAAGGTTCCGGCCCAGTCACTGCCCCCCGGGATCGGCAGGCTTGGCGCGATGCCGCCCATGGGCGCGAGACAAGCCGCAACGCCGTCCAGAACTTCGCTTTCATCCATCCCCATACGGGCGCCGAATCCAGGCATCACGATCGCATCCAACCCTGCCAGACGCTGGAGCTTATAGATCACCTTTGAATGGATGCCGTAAACCGGCGACCGGCTGCAGGGCGCGATCATCGGGAAGTGTCCGACCAGCGGCACCCTGCTATGCCGGCTGAGCATCCGCACCGCGCTGAGCCCCACCGGCATCGCATTCACCATCAGGAGGTTGGCGCCATTGGCAACCGCGAGGTCATGCAGGTCGCATAGCCGATCCACTTCATCGGTGATGTTTGCAAGGTAGCCTTTGGTGACACCGGTTGCCTCCTGCGCCCGACGTCGGGCCTGCCCTAACAAGGCGGAGCGCTCGGCCAAAGGGCACCAAGGGGCATCGGCCAGCATCTCATCGTCCTTGGCGACGTCAAGCCCCCCCAGCCAACCCTGATATCCCAGTTCGGCGAAGGGTTCAGGAGACAAGCCGATATTGGGCTTGATCACCCCAAAGAAGATCGGCCGTCCATGAACGCCGAGCAAGTCCCGAACACCTGCGACACCAAACCGCGGTCCAGTGAACTCCGCCAAAAAAGCCGGCGGCAAGCGGATGTCCATCAGCTTGATCACGGGTATCCCAGGGACGAAGAATACGCCCTCGCCGACCACCGCCGACAGCAAGTTGGGGATGCGCGGACCAAAATTGCCATGGGGGTGAGCGATGGTGACGGCGCAGACGGAAACTTCCCCCCGACCTTGCGGCTGTGACATCTCACCGAGCGCCAGACTCGGAACCGACTGTCGACGCTCCACCCTCAGTTCCAACACCTTGGCGGCAAAGCGCGCCCGAAAATCCTCGTCGATCCCGACACGGTGCCATTGCGCGGTCGACTGTTCGCTGCACAAGTGTGCCGCGGCGATGCGCGGATCCCCATAACACTCGAAGCGATAATCCAGTTCGATCGCGGTCGCTGGATCGTAATCGGCGCGGTTCAGAAAGAACCCTTCGCTGTCTGTGGGGGTCATATCAAGGGGTGGCCGATGTGCGATGTGGTGACTTAGTGACCAAGAAACTGGGCCAGAATCCTACGCTCGGAGCGCGGACCATCCAGCTCGATAAAGAACACGGACTGCCATCCACCCAGCATCAGTTTCCCACCAGAGATCGGGATGGTCTCAGTGGCATTCATGAACAGCCCCATCAGATGCGCGTGCGCATTGTCCCTACCGTCTACAGGCGCTCTATTGTGAAGATAGTCGCCACGCTGGGGCACCAGATCGCTCAGGTACTTGACCATATCCCGTTGCAGCATCTCCTCGCGTTCATTGAGATTGACGTGCGCGGTCGTATGCGGGGAAATCAGGGTCACCAGGCCGTCGCGAATTCCTGCTCTCTCGAGGGCATGCTCTACATCTGCGGTGATATCGATGACCTGAATCGGATCGAGGGTCGAAACAGAAATTTGTTGCAGCATAATCTTCATCAAGCTCTCGGTCCGCGATGACACGGACGATCACGCGCTCCTGCGCGAAGAGACATCACGTTGATCCGCCGAAGTCTCTTCGAACACACGCTCAGCGATGAGCCGAAACCAAGGCGTGAACAGACCCGGCGATACTCTGACAGCGCGTCTGACCGCACCGACCGAAATCCAGCGCCAGGCTCCCACCTCCGCCGGATCGGGTCGGGGTTCGCCGACGAAACGCCCGCGAAAAACGTGCAGATACTCGTGCTCAATGAGTCCGGAAAGAGGATCCGCAGCCCGGTAGATCAACTGCATCTGCTCGGTCAAGGGTACTTGAACACCTAGTTCCTCACCGAGTCTACGCAACGCGGCACGTGCCGTCAGCTCGTCTGGACGTGGATGTCCGCAGCAACTATTCGACCACTGCCCCGCGAAATGATATTTCGTGTCGGCCCTGCGCTGTAGCAGCAGGTCGCCATTCGCATTGAAGATAAAAATAGAAAAAGCGCGGTGAAGCTGACCCCGACGATGTACATCCAATTTGTCGCCTTCCCCGAGCGCGCGGTTCAGGTCATCCACAACGATAACCCGCTCAAGCGCATCCTGCCGGGCGACTCGCGCTGAACCTTCGCTCGAATGCGAGACGATCGCTGCCTTCAACTTGTCATCTCCACTCGAGTCACCGCCAGACCCATTTCCAGCAGAAACCTGAGCTAACACGCAGAAAAAACTGAATCGCAACCACCATCGGGCTGACAAAGACCACCGCAAGACACTCGAGCATTATGCAACCGCACGCATAGAAAGGCCGGCCAAGTCGTC
>Ga0247836_1001638_pt1 | contig 35036 bp, 37 predicted proteins | sample LaCruzMarch2015__4_FD_187116 | JGI IMG/M metagenome (GOLD analysis project Ga0247836, IMG submission 187116) | Freshwater microbial communities from meromictic Lake La Cruz, Castile-La Mancha, Spain - LaCruzMarch2015_14m | ecosystem: Environmental > Aquatic > Freshwater > Lake | place: Spain... | reverse complement strand
GTTCAGCGGTACCATCTACGAATATGATGAGGCCAAGCTTAACAAGTTGCGCAAGTCCTGCCTCGGTTCAACGAACCCCAAGGGCGATACCAGCAAATTCCAGTTTCAAATCGTGCGCCTTGCGGTCGGCAAGTTTGAATACAAGCTCAACTTCAAGAATGACCTCGAAGCCGGTCTCAAGGCCAACATCACCAAGAAATTTGCTGGCGAGTTAGGCATTAACGGATCGATCGACCGCGGTGGCATGGTCACTTTAGCGAATGGTGCCATGGCCTTCCCGCTATGGCGCGAAGACTGGTGAGACAAAAATGTCTGAGCGGACAAGACGGATCAAACAAAAAGGGCCGCCTCTCTGTGGGGCGGCCCTTTTGATATTTGAGATCTTCAAACTCTTCAGGCCGGCTTTTCTGACGGAAGCGAAGCAACCGGTACGGCGGTTGCTGCACGGCCGGGCAGGACACGCGCCAAGCGGGTCTGAAGGCTGCGCCAATAGATGAAGTCGTTCAACTTCGAACCTTCGAACAGCGCGATCCCAGCAGCAGCCAGGAACGGAAGACTCTGGAGTACGAGCACGGCAGCGAACACGTTCTGCTCGGTTACGGCGTAGGTGTTGAACGCGAACAGCGCGACGGCACCAGCCATAAGTCCGCAACCGATTACAGCCTCCCAAGACGGCTGGAACACCATCGCTTTGCTCTTTTGCGCACCGCCCTTTGCAGTGACGTTGAAGGGGAGATTGTCTTTGATCAAACCTGTCGCCACAGCGCTTGCGATGGTCCACTGCACCGACATGGCGGTGACGACGGCACCCGTCATCACGCGTGCTGGCATGGGGCAACGCAGCTGGTAAAGCGCCACAAAATGCAACAACGACACGGCAAAGCTGGCAAGGATCGGGCCGGTCATTACGTTGCCGGGCACCGACACACTGAACAGTAGGATCAAGGGCACGCTGATGAGGTTAGAGACTGCCATCACCACGCCAAGTGTTTCAGCACCTAGCCACGTCATCCAGCCGGTTGCGAACTCACGCTTCTGTTCAGCGTTGAGTTGGCTGCCGCCGGGCAACATCGAACGCCAATGCTTCTTGACGATCTGTAGGCCACCGTACGCCCAGCGATGGCGCTGCTTCTTGAAGGCTTCGTAGGTATCCGGCAGCAGGCCGTGACCGTAGCGCTGGCGGGTGTAGTGGGCCTGCCAGCCCTGCTCGAGCAGCGTCAAGCCGAGATCGGTATCCTCGCAAATCGTGTCGCTCGACCAGCCACCGGCGGCGTCGAGCGCCGCACGGCGCACAAGGCACATCGTGCCATGCACGATGATGGCGTTGGTCTCGTTGCGCTGAACCATGCCGATATCGAAGAATCCGGCATATTCCCCGTTCATCGCTTCATGCAAGGGGCTTCGATCACCGTCGCGATGATCTTGCGGTGCTTGCACGAGGCCAACCTGCGGGTTGGCAAACGCTGGAATGAGATCGCTCAGCCACGTAGCGCCGACGACATAGTCCGCGTCGAGAACACCGATAATTTCAGCGTCGGGCGCGGTGTGTTCCATGGCAACGCGCAGGGCGCCAGCCTTGAAGCCCTGGAGATTTTCGAGACGCAAGAACTTGAAGCGCTCACCCAGCAGCGCGCAATGTTCTTCGATCGGCTTCCAGTGAGCCGGATCGGGTGTGTTGTTGATGATCACCACGCACTCGACGTTCGGGTAGGCGAGCGCTGCAACCGAATCGAGCGTGCGCTTCAGCATCTCGGGCTGTTCGCGATAAGCTGGAATGTGCAACGAAACCTTGGGCAGGTAGCCTTCGGGTGCAACCAGCCGGTCACCGATCAAGCGGCGCGGTTCGCGGCCGAAAGCAACGGCTGCGATTTCCTCAATTTTCGAAAGGATGATGAGTACCATCGGAACCAGCATCAGCACACCGATACCAAACGCGATCGCAGCACCCGGAACGAAGTAGTGGCCTTGCCAGTATGCAGCCACGCTCGCCAACCAAGCGCCCGACATATGCGCTGCAGCGGCAAGGAACGCGGCTTGCCCAAGCGTCGCGCCGCTGATGCCCAAAATCGGAAGCGATAAGAGAAGGCCCAGCGCGATGGCCAATCCGGCCAGTTTCCAGTGGTCGGCTTTGAAAATGGGTCCGGACCACGAGAACTTTGACTCGCGGTTGGCGTTGAACATTCCCCAGTACGGACCGACGCTTCCTTCGAAGGCCTTCCAAGGCTGGTCGATGGCTTCAACAATGTTGTAATCCATACCAAGCGAGTGAGCGCGGGCAACAAAGGTGCGCACGACTTCGGCCTGCTCAAACGTACCCGGCACGGCAGCCAAGGTGTTGTAGCCAGCACTCGGCCAACCGAACTCGGCGATGACGATGCGCTTGCCGGGGAAAGCGGCGCGCAGGCGATTATAGATCGACACGGCGTGTTCGACGGCGTTGGTTGTCGCAAAGCCTTCCCAGTAGGGCAGGATGTGTGCTGCGATAAAGTCGACCGAAGAGGCCAGCTCGGGATGCTCCAGCCAGGTGTTCCAAACTTCGCCGGTTGTAACCGGGACAGTTGTTGACCGCTTCACCCGCCGGATCATTGCGATGAGCTCCTCCGGCGTTTGGTCTTTACGCAGGATGGTTTCGTTGCCCACCACCACGGCATTGACGTTGCCATGGCGTTTCGACAGTTCGATAACCGAAGCAATTTCACGCTCGTTGCGCTCGGGATCCTTGTCGATCCAAGCGCCGATCGACGCCTTCATGCCGAACTCGGCGGCGATGCCGGGCACCAGCTCAACCCCGTTGGTCGACGAGTAGGTGCGCACCGCGCGCGTCACCGGCGCAAGCAAAGCCAAGTCAGAGCGGATTTGTTCTGCATTAGCCGCGTCACCCGCTCCCGCATCAGCGCCAGGATCGAACGGGGCATAGGAAACACTCGAAAGTGGGGCTTCAACGCTCGGGGCAGAGGCCTGCCCACGAAGGACAGCCCAAACTCCGGCGTGAAGACACACCGCGCACAAGACCACAGCTGCAAGCGAGCGCATGGACGATCCAAAGGTTTGAATGTGGATGATGACGAAGGGAACCGGGGCAGCGATTCTAAGGTCTGAGCCTCATTGAAGTGTGCAAAGCAACATAACGCATCCGGTAACCAATTTCAACAGTGTTTCTATGTCATTTTCTAGACGAAATGATGACATTTTGAGCGGTTCGTGGTCCCATAACACTTAAAGTGCTGAGGAGTTCCAAGGCAGTCTTATTGCGGCGCGGGAGCAGGAGGCGCGCCCTCGGCTGCTACCGCTGGCGCTGGGGCTGCCGGTTCGAGTTGCGGGTTCACCCAGCAGGCATGGACCCGTTCATTCAAGCTGTCGGGCACTTTGGGATCGAGTTCGCCCTGCCGCACAATACAGCGGAAGGCAGACTGCACATGCGGGGCCGGGCAGCCGAAGCGTTCGTATAGTTCGCGGTGCCGCGCCGCTGTATCGAGATCGTCGCGCCATAGAAGGCTGACAATCCGCCGGCCGGTCCACACGCATTCGGGTTGTCCGGCAGGTCCTTGCACTAAGCGGCCGGCTTCGGCGATTTCAGCGACCTTCCGAGCGGCGTCCTTGGCAGCTTCGGCCGGCGGCTTCTTGCCGTCCTCTCCCGCCTTGCCATCACCGCCTTGCGCGGCGGCCAGTGGCACGATGGCGAGCAACGCACCGAAAACCGCAAGTTGGAGGATACACGTGAGAGGTTTGAAAACGATATTGAAAGGGGAAGACAGCTTCTTGGCCATAGACCACGTCACTCTCGTGTTCGAAATTCTACATCGGGAATCGCCCAACTGGGCGACGCGGCCCTTCATGTGCAGAGCGATTAGGACATGAATACGACAGCGCCTTGACGGCATCCACGATTGCCAGCGCCTGCTTTCACGAAAAGGCAGTATGACGCATCCTCCTTTTCACAAGCGGCACGTCAATTGCGTGCCAAACGGATCGGCGCAGCACCACCGGCGCCGCATACACCCTCTTTTGAAGTGCTCATCATGCCAATGCCTCGCTCTCCCTACATCACGGCTGTCTTACTCTTCACGGCGATCGCGCACTTGATCGTCATGACGTGGAGTTGGCTTGGTTCGCCGATCGCGATGCCTCCAGCACCACTTGGCGCGGGCGACAAACTCGACTGCGTTTCCTACACGCCCTATCAGGCCGCCGACAGCCCGTTTACCGAGGGAAAGTGGACCGTTGCTGCGGAACGGATTGAAGCAGATGTCGCGCGTCTTTTGCCCATCACGTCGTGCCTGCGCACCTACTCCTCTGCCGGCCATGGCATCGCCGAAGTGGCCCCTGCTGCCGGGCGTAAGGGCATGAGCGTGATGCAGGGAATTTGGATCTCGCGCGACCCGATCGCCAACGCCGCCGAAGTGCAGGCTGCAGTCTCGATCGGCAAAACCAATCCCGGCACTGTCACTGCCCTCATTGTAGGCAATGAAGTATTATTGCGGCAGGAGCAGACCGCAGCGGGCCTCATCGGCATCATCAAAGATGTCAAGGCGCTATCCAGTATTCCCGTCACTTATGCCGATGTCTGGGAGTTCTGGCTCAAGAATCCCTCGGTCGCCGACGCCGTGGATTTTATGACCATCCACATCCTGCCGTTCTGGGAAGACGAACCGGTAAGCGCGGAGGCCTCGGCAGCGCACGTCACGCACATCTATGAGAAAATGACCGCTGCGTTTCCGGGCAAGCGCATCATCATCGGCGAAGTCGGTTGGCCAAGCGCTGGGCGCATGCGCGAAGTGGCCCGTCCCTCGCCGGCCAACCAGGCCCGTGTGCTGCATGATGTGATCGCTACCACCCGCGCAAAAGGCATAACCGCCAACATCATCGAAGCCTTCGATCAACCCTGGAAGCGTCACCTTGAGGGAACTGTCGGTGGTCATTGGGGCTTGTTTGACGCAACCACTCGCACTCCGAAATTTGCTTTCGGGGAGCCCGTCTCCAATCATCCGCTCTGGCACTGGCAGGCGGCACTGGGCGGCCTTCTTGCCGCAGTCACTTTTGGACTATCGGCCTTCGTTGCCGGGCACCGAAAGGCCGGTTCCGCACCGCTTTCTGCACGCGATTGGACTGGTATCGGAATTATCACTGCAATCGGGAGCGTGCTTGCCGGGTTGTCGATCGAAACCTTAGCAGCCGGCGCCTTCGGTTCTGCGGGCACTGCGCGCGCCGTGATGCTGGGCACGCTTGCGGTCCTGGCACCGTTGACAGCTATATCGATCGCGGCTGGCGCCTCCTTGCCGGGCTTGGCGCAACTCATCGGCCCTAAGGATCTGCGCGTGCGCTGTCCGCTGACTTTGGGGCTTGGTGCGTTTCTCATTTTGACGGTGGTGTCGGCCATTCAGATTGGACTCAGCGTCGCCTTCCAGCCGCGCTATTGGGAATTTCCCTTCGCGCCGATCTCCGCTGCAGCCGCTGCGATTACGGTCCTCAGCTTGCAAAACGCTCGACCAGGAAAGTTTCCCGGTCTGTGGACACAGGTGCCGGAAAAGGTCGCGGCGCTGGTTTTGCTGGCATGCACTCTCGTTATTGCCATCAACGAGGGATTTGAGAACTGGCAGGCGCTCTGGCTTTGCGCGGGGTTCAGTGCGCTCGCTCTTGGCCTGTGCTTGATGCGGGGCGCGCCAGCGCCAGAACGATAAGGCTAACCGCAAACGCTGCCGGCGTCGTGTTATAGAGTATGAGGCCGAGCGCTGAGGCCACAACAGCCAACGATAAGGTTGAGACGTTCGGCCGCCACAATGTTGCAAAGGCAGCGACAAGTGCTGCACCGCCAAATATATTATAGTTGAAGAGGACGATTGTTGCCTGCCTCACAGGGCAGCTGACAAACCCGCCGGCCGCATCGCAGGCGTTGCCGAGCGCGGCATTCTCGATGAGCGCAAATCGCAACCAAAACGCCAGCCCCAAACCGAGAGACGCAAGAAGCACCAGCAGTGCTGTAGTCGAACGCGAGGGGAGAAAAGTTGTCATAAGACCTTCATATTGCCAGGGAAACAGTCGCCGATTGCAGCGCACAATAGATGCAGATTCACACCGTCCCGCCTGCAAAGACACACCAGTGCATTGTTTTAGTTGCGATTTTTCTATCACATCACTGGGTCACACTGGTCGTTGCAAGCAGGACACAATCGCGGTGAAATCCGAGTATCTGGCCTTCAAGCCCATTTCCTGGGCAGCGAAGATCTGATTAGTATTCTTCCCGAAGCGGTGATTCGGCAATGCTGGCACCGCTGGTCGATATTAGGCGTGAAGGCGTGAGTGGCGTCAAGCGTCCGTTAGTTTTGAAGTAGACGGGAGAAGGTAAATGAAAAAGCATAGCCTCTACGCCCTGGCGGCGGCTGGCCTCCTCGCAGGTGGCCTGTCGGTCACCAGCGCATCGGCAGCAGACCTTGGGGGGAACTGCTGCGCCGACCTCGAAGAGCGCATTGCCGAACTCGAAGCCACCACAGTTCGCAAGGGAAACCGCAAGGTTTCGCTCACGATCTCTGGCTGGGTTGCCGAGCAGGTCGTGTACTGGGATGACGGCGCTGAATCCAACGTTTACGTTGGTGGCATCGGCACCACACTGGCTTCGCACTTCAAGCTCACAGGCCAGGCAGCTATCTCGCCCGGCTGGTCAGCTGGATACGTGATGCACATCGAAGCGATTTCGAACGAGCCTTTCGATTGGAATGCTGACACGAGCCGCGCTTCTGGCACCACCAACCGCGCCAACGTGCTCCAGTCTTTCTGGTTCGTGAAGAGCGACACACTCGGTAAGGTCAGCGTTGGCCTTCAGTCGCAGGCTTCGGACAACACGGCCATCCTCGTTGACGGTTCGGGCTCGCTCGTTCCCGCCAACTGGGTGATCTTCGACGGCCCAGCTTTCGGCATCCGCACGACCGGTGGCGCGCAGTCTGGTCTTGCTTGGGCTGACGTTGCTACTTGTCACCACGTCAATAGTGGCATCGCAGCAGACTGTAACGGCGTTCCGCTGAACGCAGTGCGCTACGACTCGCCGACGTTCGGTGGCTTCTCGGTTTCGGCTTCTTGGGGTGAAGACGACTTCTGGGATGTTGCAGCTCGTTACGCTGGTGAAGGCGCCGGCTTCAAGTTGGCCGCTGCAGCCGCTTACTCGGAAAACACCGACGAGCGCGTTCTCGCTGGCGGTTTGCGCTCGCGCGACTCGCAGTACTTCCAGGTTGGTGCTTACGTTCAGCACGTTGCAACCGGCCTGTTCCTGTACGGCGCTTACGGCGATGAGCAGAGCGACAACGTACTCCTTGCCGCACTCCCCAATGGCACTGTCGGCTACAGCGTCGACAGCGACCACTGGTATGTCAAGGCTGGTATCCGCCAGCGCTTCTCGTCGCTCGGTCACACCGTGTTCTACGGCGAATACGCTGAACACAGCGACATGGCGTCTGCTCGTCTGATCGATGACGGCGCAACTGGCACCGAAATGCAGCGTTGGGGCGTTGGTATCGTCCAGGAAGTTGACGCGGCTGCAATGTCGGTCTGGCTCAAGTATCGCAACATGAGCGCAGAAGTTGACGGCGTTGCTGGCCTCAACGACCTCGAAGACCTCGACTTCGTTGGTTTCGGCGCCCTCATCAACTTCTAATCGAAGTTGACGGTTTGCTAAGGAAAAGGCCGCTCGCAAGAGCGGCCTTTTTTGTTTGCGCGTTCCGACTCCCCTCCGGGGAGCCAGCCGGAACGTGCTACTAACAGCCTCCTTTTTCTCTGGCTGGTCGGAGTAAGCTAGCTGTTATTGATTGGATCTACATCAGTGAATGACGCGCTGGATCTCTTGCCCCTCCCCTTGACGGGGAGGGGTTAGGGGTGGGGTGGATATCCTGGCGGAAGGCATTCAGTTCATCTCGATGGCAAACAAGATCGCGCGTCATCTCCGTCGCAACGAGACAATTGCTGAACAGCAACTGTGGAAAGAACTTCGCCTCTTGCGCGCGCAGGGATACCACTTCCGACGCCAAGCCCCCATTGACCACTTCATTGTTGATTTTGCCTGTTATAGTCACAGGGTCGTGATCGAGGTGGACGGCATTCAACACGACTCGATCATGGGGCAAACCAATGACGCCTCCAGAGATGCGCATCTCAAGTGGCAAGGCTTTTCGGTAATCAGATTTCGCAACAGTGACGTTTCGGATAACTTGGAGGGCGTGTTGGCAGAAGTACTTGCCGTGTTAGGGGCGGTGGAATGGCAGGAGTGAACGAAGCTGCCGGTTTTGTTGCGTCCCCCCACCCCTAGCCCCTCCCCGCGAGGGGGAGGGGAGTGCTTGTAATTGGGCGCGATTAGTATGCGTTATGTTCGTAGGCGGAACCATGTTCATCTCATTCTTTAACGAGCTGCGTTCGGCCAAGGTGCCTGTCACCTTGAAGGAATATCTAACGTTGATGCAGGCGATGGCGGCTGATTGCGCCGGCCGCAGCGTCGAGGATTTCTACTATCTCTCGCGCGCCGCCTTGGTGAAGGACGAGCGCTATCTTGACCGCTTCGATCAGGTCTTCGGTCATATCTTCAAGGGCCTCGACCTGATGGCAGAGACAGATGAGGCCGAAATTCCCGAGGAGTGGCTGAAGGCAATCTCCGAGCTTTATCTCACACCCGCCGAAATGGAAAAAATCCAAGCGCTCGGCGATTGGGATAAAATCATGGAGGAATTGGCCAAGCGCCTCGAAGAGCAGAAGGGCCGCCATGAGGGTGGCAACAAATGGATCGGAACGGGCGGCACATCTCCGTTTGGTGCTTACGGATATAACCCGGCAGGCATCCGCATTGGCCAAAAGGAAAGCCGCCACCGGCGCGCCGTCAAAGTTTGGGACAAGCGCGAATTCAAGGACATCGCCGACGACCAGGAAATCGGCACACGCAACATCAAAGTCGCGCTGCGGCGCCTGCGCCGGTTCGCGCGCCTCGGGGCCGCCGATGAGTTGGACCTTGAAGGCACCGTTCGCGGCACCGCCCACCGCGGATATCTCGATGTGAAAATGCGGCCCGAGCGGCGCAATACCGTCAAAGTGCTGATGTTCCTCGATGTCGGCGGCTCGATGGATTGGCACATCAAGGAAGCGCAGGAGCTGTTTTCAGCGGCGCGCAGCGAATTCAAGCACCTTGAGTTCTTCTATTTTCACAACTGCCTGTATGAAACCGTGTGGCGCGACAACACGCGCCGCTGGACCGACACCACCCCCACTTGGGACGTGCTGCATAAGTATCCCTCGGACTACAAGGTGATCTTCGTTGGCGATGCCAGCATGAGCCCTTATGAGATCACGCGCGCGGGGGGCTCGGTCGAGCATATGAACCCGGAAGCGGGTGCTACCTGGATCTCCCGTGTCACCGGCACGTATCCGCATTGCGTGTGGCTCAACCCGGTTGCGCGGGACCATTGGCAATGGACGCCATCAACTGGCCTAATCCAGCGGCTATTGGAGAACCGCATGTACGAAATGACGCTGGAGGGCCTGGATCAGGCCATGCGCGCGTTGATGCGCTAGGATGGAGTTTCGGCGAATTGATCGCCAATGGTGCTCAGGACGTGTCCCAACTTGAAGCACTCTGGAAAAGCAGTTTGAATCGCCCTGTGGGATGGCCCGAATCGATTGACCCGCCCCGGGATTCCCGGCAATGCTCTGTATAGCGCGACGGAATGGAGAGCCGACAATGAAAGCCTCTGCCTTGCCCCTTATAATGGGCTGTATGCTACTGGCAGGTTGCTCGGCGGGCTCCAGCCTTTCGACCGGTTCACTTTTCGGCGGCAGCGCTTCTGCAACGCCAGCCGCACCCGTTGCGGCCCCGGTCACAGTGAGCGACCCGACATCGCGCGCTTTCCAAGTTGGCACTGTTTCAGCGCGGGCTGTCAAATGCGGTTATAACTTTGATCCTGCCAAACTGCGCGCTTCGTTTCTGGCCTACGAAGTCGGCTCCGGCCTGAGTTCGGCCGACGTGCCGCGTGTCGAGCAGATTTACGACGTTTCGTACAACGGCGTGGTTAAGGCGACAGCCACCGACAAGGCCTACTGCACGGAAGCCCGCACGAAGGAAATCAAAACCGATCTAACGCGGCATCTGGCGGGCGACTACACCCCCACGCCGCGCAAGCCGGTGGTTGCCGAGAGCGGCGGGCTGTTTGGCGATTGGGGCAGTTCGAGCAGCGGCACCGATTCGGGCTCGAAGTTCAAACACCCCATGGATAACCTCTAACGCCTATCCGGCTTGACCGCGCGACCAACACCCCAGTAGGCAGATGGGCTCAATCGTCCTATCGTGGTGGCCATGTCCGATATCCTGAAAAAAATCTCCGCCTACAAGCGTGAAGAAGTTGCCGCTGCGAAGGCGCGCAATCCGCTGCAAGTGATGGCCGAATACGCCCGCTCGGCCCCGCGCGTCCGGCCGTTCGCGGCCACCATCGAGGCCAAGCTCAAGGCAAAGCACCCCGCACTCATCGCTGAGATCAAGAAGGCCTCGCCCTCGAAGGGCCTCATCCGTGCAGACTTCGATCCGCCGCTGCTCGCCAAGGCCTACGAGGCCGGCGGGGCGGCCTGCCTCTCTATCCTCACCGATACGCCCTCGTTCCAAGGTGCCCCTGAATTCCTCACCAACGCGCGGGCCGCCTGTTCGCTGCCGGTGCTGCGCAAAGACTTCATGATCGACACGTATCAAGTCGTCGAGGCGCGTGCCTGGGGGGCCGACTGCATTCTGATCATCATGGCCGACGTTGACGATGACCTTGCAGCCAGCCTCGCCGCCGCGGCCGCCGATTGGAAAATGGATGCCATCGTCGAAGTTCATGATGCCGCCGAACTCGACCGCGCCTTGAAGTTGCCGTGCAAATTGATCGGCATCAACAACCGCAATTTGAAATCGTTCGAGGTCAGCCTCTCGACCACCGAAGCGTTGGCACCGCGCATTCCAAAAGACCGCATCGTCATCGCCGAAAGCGGCATCGCAACGCCCGCGGATATCGCGCGGCTGCAGAAGGCGGGCGTTGACACGTTCCTTGTCGGCGAAAGCCTGATGCGGCAAGCAGATGTGACGGCGGCCACCAAGGCATTGCTCAAAAAACCGAAGGGCTCATGAGCAAGCTATCGCATCTCAACGAGCGCGGCGAGGCGCACATGGTCGACGTGTCCGGCAAGGACACAACAAGCCGGACGGCACGTGCCGAAGGCTTCGTATCGATGCAACCGTCAACACTTGCGCTCATCGAAACCGGCACCGCCAAGAAGGGCGACGCGCTTGCCACCGCACGTATTGCCGGCATCATGGCGGCAAAGAAGACGCACGAGTTGATCCCGCTCTGCCATCCACTCGCCATCACCAAGGTGACGATTGGCTTTGAGCATTCTGAAGCGCCGTGCGGCATCCATGTGACTGCCGAAGTCAAGGTGGCAGGCCAGACCGGCGTTGAAATGGAAGCGCTTACGGCGGTGTCGGTCGCCTGCCTGACACTATACGACATGCTCAAGGCCGCCGACAAAGCCATGAGCTTTGAAGGCATACGGCTTGTCGAGAAAACCGGCGGACGTTCGGGCACATACACGGCTCCGGCACGCGACGCGGCAGACAGCAAAGGATAGAGCTATGGCTCTGCTGCCCGTCAAGGATGCACTGGCACGAATTCTCGAAGGCGCTGACACCACCGCAATCGAGCCCGTGCCGTTGATTGAAGCCCATCGGCGCACACTTGCCGCTCCGTTGACGGCGAAGTTCACCCAGCCCCCGTTCGATGTCTCGTCGATGGATGGCTATGCGATTGCCGCCGCCGATGTGGGCGCTGGCCCTCAGGATCTTGAGCTCATCGGGCAGTCCGCAGCTGGACGGCGCTTTGCGGGCACAATATCGGCTGGCCAATGCGTTCGCATCTTCACCGGAGCCGTCATCCCTGAAGGCGCGGGGGCCGTGGTCATTCAAGAAGACACCGAAGTACGCGGAAGCACCATCCGCGTTTTGACCGCAACCACCGCGCGCGAAAACATCCGCAATCGCGGCGGTGATTTCCACGAAGGCGAAACGCTGCTTGACGCCGGGCGCCTGCTCGATGCCCGCGCCATCACCCTTGCCGCCGCCATGGGCCATGCGACGGTGCCCTGCCGCCGCCGTCCGCGCGTAGCCATTCTCGCAACCGGCGATGAACTGGTGATGCCCGGAGAAACTCCAGGCCCCGATGCAATCGTCTGCTCGAACTCGTTTGGTCTTGCCGCTCTGGTCGAAGCCGCTGGCGGGCTACCTTTGGTTCTCGGCATTGCACGCGACAACCACGCAGCGCTCGCAGAAAAGTTCGCCGCAGCAAACAAGGCCGATATTCTGGTGACGACGGGCGGGGCATCCGTTGGCGATCATGATCTCGTCGCGCCCGCACTGCAGAAAGCCGGCATGACGCTCGCGTTCTGGAAGATCGCCATGCGCCCGGGCAAGCCTCTGATGTTTGGAACACGCGACACACCCGATGTGCGCGGCCAGAGGGTTCTTGGCTTGCCGGGCAATCCCGTATCAGCGCTCATTTGCGGGCGGCTGTTTCTGGTGCCCTTGGTGCGCCAGATGCTGGGCCAGATCGCGGAGGCCAAAATATTGGAAACAGCGCTCCTCACGGTGCCGCTGCCTGCCAATGGCCCGCGCGCGCACTACATGCGGGCCATGCTTGAAGCTGAAAGCGGCACGCCGCCGCGCGTCACACCCGTCGCGTCACAAGACAGCTCGCTGATGGCGCCGCTCGCCAACGCCACCTGCCTCATCGTGCGCGACGTGGATGCACCAGCGATTCCCGCAGGCACAAGCGTGCCCATCATGCGGATCGACTTCTAGGCTTGCTGGCTTTGAAGAAAGCGCAAAACCTCGGCCTTGAATGTTCGATCGCCAACCGCCTTCATGTGCTCGCGCCCAGCAATCTCGAAGGCGATAGCTCCTGGGATGAGCTTCGCCAGGCCTTCGGCCGGCCCGCCGATGACATCTTCTGTGCCGACGGCTACCAGCACGGGGCAAGAAATCTGGCCGACCGCCTCCGCTGTCAACGGCACACGGCCCGCGCGGATGCAGACAGCAAGGGCCTTCAGATCGGATTTGGTCTGTTCGGCAAAGGCGCGGAACGTGCGCGCCGTCGGGTTGGTGACGTCGTCGATGTGAGCTGCCGACAGCGCGTGTGCGATGGGACCTGTTCCAGCCATGGGCCGCACCATGTTTGCGCCCATGCCGCCAAACACAACGCTGGCGACGCGCTCAGGACTTGAGATCGCCAGAAACGCCGCAATGCGTGCGCCCATCGAATAGCCGATCACGTGCGCGCGTTCGATGCCGAGATGGTCGAGCAGGCGGCGCGCATCCCCGGCCATCAACGGGCCGCTGTAGCTTTCGGGAGTGTAAAGCTTCTCGCTGCGTCCATGCCCGCGGTTGTCGATGGCAATCACGCGGTGACCGGCTGCAACCAGCTCGCTCACCCAGCCCGTCGACACCCAGTTCATGCCGATGTTTGACGCGAACCCATGAATGAGGAGCACTGGCAGTTGGCCGGGCGCAGGCTCTGGCCCTTCGATCAGGTAGGCAATTTCGACGCCATCGGATTGAAATACGGGCACGATCGGTTTCCTTTGCGGCAACGAGGCACAGGCAAAATGGCCCCAGACACGGCCTCAGGCCTGCGTGCGCGACACCCGTGCGCTCTATCATTTGCAGGCTCGAAGCGCTATGAAGCACCGAGCAATTTATAACAGCCGAGAGCACCGGACATGGCCCAAAAGTTCGTCCCGCATTTGACCAACGACCCCGGCGCTGAAAAGGTGTTTGTGGGCGTCAAAGAGTTCAACTGCATGGGCGCCAAGCCGCCCTTCGACCACCCGCATGTCTTTCTCGATATGGGCGGCGACAATCAAGTGCTGTGCCCCTACTGCTCGACACTCTACGTGTTCGATCCACGCCTCGGCGTGAGCGAGAGCGACCCTAAGGGCTGCATCGTCAACGCGGTGGGCGAGCACGCGGCTTGAGTGCCACCCCTCCGGTTCTAATTGCGGGCGCCGGTATCGGCGGGCTCGCCACGGCCCTGGCACTTTCCCAACAGGGCCATGCCGCGCATGTGCTCGAAAAGCGCGCCGACCCGGCCGAAGACGGTGCTGGCATTCAAATCGGGCCCAACGGCGTGCATGTGTTGCGTCAGCTCGGCGTTGCCGATGCGTTGGCGCCGCTGACGGCATCGCCGCAGTCACTGCACATCATGGACGGCGTTTCGGGACGCCCGTTGACGAGCCTGCCTTTGGGCGAGACCATTGCTCTTCGCCACGGCGCGCCCTACTGGTCGGCCCATCGCGCCGACTTGCATGCAGCGCTGCTGCAGGCGGCACAACGCCATCCGCTGATCACCCTATCTCTCGGCTGCGATGTGATCAGCGCCCATTCTGATGCCCAACGCGCTGAAGCCATTCTGGCGGACGGAAGCCGTTTTGAAGGCCGGGCACTGATCGCCGCCGATGGCCTGTGGTCGCGGCTGCGGGAAACGCATTTTTCAGCGGAGCCGTTAAAGTTTTCCGGCAAACATGCCTACCGCGCGATCATTCCGGCAAGCCGCCTGCCCAGTCACTTGTGTCCAAGCTCTACCCACATCTGGCTCAGCCCGCGCGCGCACGCGGTGCACTACCCTGTGCGAGGGGGCAAAGAGATCGCGCTGGTCGTGGTGCTTTCGGAGCGCGAGAGGATTTCGCCGGGGTGGGGTGCCCCAGTGCCAGCGGCGCGGCTTCATGCACAATTTCCGCGCTCGGCGCCAGACCTGCGCGCGCTCATCGAGCAGCCGGACGCTTGGCGCGGGTGGCCACTCATGACACCTTCCAGCCCGCTTACCGGGAGCGGGGCTAGAGGGAGAGTCGCCTTGTTGGGAGACGCCGCCCACCCGATTCTGCCGTTCTTGGCGCAAGGCGCGGTGATGGCGCTGGAAGACGCGGCGATCCTCGCGCAGTGCCTATCGCGTACGCCGGACGACGTGGCCGGCGCGTTGGCACGGTATGCGGCAGTGCGAGCGCCTCGTGTGCAACAGGTCGCCCGCGCGTCGTGGCGAAATGGGCAGATCTATCACCTTTCGGGCCCCATAGCGGCGGCGCGCAATGCCGTCTTGCGACATACGCCCGCCCGCCGGCTATTGGCCAGCTACGACTGGCTGTATGGCTGGCGCGTTGGCGCGCAGGACATGGCATAAGACCAATCAAGTCAGCGTTTTCCTCAACGGCGTGACCCTGTGGCAGCCCACATTTGCGCTCATTGTGTTATTGGAACAAAAGACTTTATAAATTTTAGAGGCGCCTTCCTGGCGCTTGGAGAGCTGAGTGTCCATTACCGACCAACCCGGCCCTGGCGGCGTCGACCTCGATTCCGTGATTCTCAATTGTGCCACCCCGGAGTGGCAAAAAGTGACGATGCTGATCGCCGCCACAGTGGATGCGACCAAAGCGCAATCCGTCGAGGTCTCGGCTCAGACGATTGCCGGTCATATCTATTCGCTCACGGAAGCCGGAAAGCTTGAAGGCAAGGGCAACATCCGCCGCTGGCGCACGAGCGCCATTCGCCGCGGAAAACTGGCCGAATCGCAGGCTTGAGCCGTCCGACCTTTTGCGCCGCTTCATGGGCTTTGTGTTGTTTCCAAGCACCATCCGCGCCGTGGTTCTGACACGGTTGCTGGCAAAAGATGACATCAGCTGTAGCTTGATGGCTCCAGATATAACGACATGCGGAAACGACTTCTCACAGGAGATCTTTTGAATGCGCTCTTTGCTTGCTGTTGCGGTGGCCAGCGTTGCCCTCGCCTGCTCCGTTCCAGCCCTTGCCCAGACAGACGTACCGGCGGAAGCGGCGCCCGCTGCTCAGCCCGCCCCTGAGGCACCGGCAGAAAAGCCCGCTGAGGCCGCCGCCGAAAAGCCCGCCGAGGCAGCAGCACCGGCCGCCGATGCAAGCGCCAGCGCCGAACCCGCCTACGTTGGCACTTGGGCCGACAATCCGGAGCAGTGCAGCAAGCCACAAGACGACGACGATGCCCCGATGATCGTTGCCAAGAACCGCTTCGACCAGCACGAAGCCCACTGCGAATTCACAACGGTCAGCGCCAACCAGGATGAGTGGAAGGTTTCCGCCAAGTGCTCGGTCGAAGGCGATGAACAGCCTTACGACTTCGGCATGTCGGTTGCCGAAAAAGAGCTGACGATGATCGATGACATCGGCACGCAAACCTACATGCGTTGCCCGTAACTAGGGGCAAGCGCCGCAGCGCGCCCAGCGAAGCACCTACGACTCTTGCCTCAAGCCGGCCGCATAGCGTTTCCAGTTGGCGACGTAGCGGCCGGCGCCCGCACCGAAGCGCTTGACGTCGTCGTCCGACAGTTCGCGCACGATTTTGCCTGGCGAGCCGAGAACCATCGAACGCGGCGGGATGACCTTGCCTTCCGCAATCAGTGTGTTGGCCCCGATCAAACATTCCTCGCCGATGTCGGCGCCATTTAGAATGATCGAGCCGATGCCGATAAGGCTGCCACGGCCAATTTTACAGCCGTGAAGCATGACCATGTGACCGATCGTGCAATCGGCCCCGATGTCGAGCGGATAACCGGGGTCGGTGTGCAGCACACAGCCGTCTTGCACGTTGGAACGCTCGCCGACGCGAATAAGTTCGTTGTCGCCGCGCAGCACCGCACCAAACCAAACGCTGGACTCCTCGCACAATTCCACTTTGCCAAGCAAAACAGCATTGGGCGCTACCCAATAGCGGCCGCTGCCGGGCGTTTTGACCTTGGCGTCACCGAGTTGATAGAGAGGCATGGAATTCGACCTTCATAGCGCTTTGGCCGCGAAGATGTGAGGCTTGCGCCCAGCGCGGCCGCGGCGCGCGGCGTCTCAAGCCTCTTCGAGATCGATATCGAGAATGGCCATCTGGAACTGATAGGAGGTCTCGCCGTCCTCATCTTCGCGGAACAGTATGGCGACGAAATCATCGCCAATGTAAACTTCGGCCGAATCGTCCTTCTTGGCGCGCGGGCGCACGGTCAGGTTTTTGGTGCCGAAGGTCTTGCGCAGATAGGCTTCGACCTTGGCCAATTCTTCTTTCTTCACGCCGTCGTCTCCTTGGTGAGTCTTGGAAAGTGATGGGCCTTAAAGCCCGCTAAAATCGTCGGGGCCTGAGAAGGCTTGATCCATGGACTGCGCCGGTGAGGCGCAGCCTGAAGGGCCGATGACGCGCGCGGGCACGCCTGCTACGGTGGTGAGCGGTGGCACATCCTGCAGCACAACAGAGCCAGCGGCGACGCGCGAGCAGTTGCCGACATGAATATTGCCGAGCACCTTGGCACCCGCTCCGATCATGACGCTGGCGCCGATCTTCGGGTGGCGATCGCCGGTTTCCTTGCCCGAACCGCCGAGTGTGACAGCATGCAGGAACGAGCAATTGTCTCCCACCACAGCCGTCTCGCCGACGACAAAGCCGGTGGCATGATCGAGCATGATGCCGCGTCCGAAGCGGGCGGCGGGATGAATGTCGGTCGCGAAAATCTTGGACGACTGGCTCTGCAGATAGAGCGCGAAGTCTCGCCGCCCCTGACGCCACAGTTCATGCGCAAAGCGATGCGTGACGAGCGCGTGGAAGCCCTTGAAGTAGAGCAGTGGCTCGAGATAGCGCGTGCAGGCCGGGTCGCGATCGAGAACTGCGGCAAGATCGGAGCGGATGGCGGCGATCACGTCCGGCTGCGAGGCCAGAACACCGGTGAAGGTTTGGATGATCAAACCCGCATCGAGGTCGGCGCCGCCGAGACGTTGCGCGATGCGGTGCGAGATGGCGTCTTCGAGCCGTGAGTGGCTGATGATGGTGGCGAATATGAAACCTGTCAGTGCCGGTTCACCGGCCATGGCGGCTTCGGCCTCGCGGCGCAATTGCTGCCAAATGGCGTCATGCGTCTCGACCACGTTCGAGCCTGCGCGGCGATTGCCTTTGGACGTGTCGACCGCTGCCGCCTGCCGTACGTTTGCCATCGCTGTTGATCCTCATAGAGCCCGCTTTGGTTGGCCGGGGTCACTCACCTCATGGCCAATGGGGGTTTTCGTTTGACGGCTTGGTTCTTGGGTCATGTCACAGGCGCGGCCACAAAAACGGGGGTTGGGTGCGACCGGCTTATGGACTGAGTTTGCTGCGCCGCCGCAGCCCCTTCACCCTTCGCCTAACGCGCAGCCCACCGCGGCGTCAATATATACTCCCGATCGGCAGCCTGGGCGATGGGATCCGTGGCCAAAGATTAAGCTCTCATGATCAAGTTGCACATGCCTTAAATGTGCTGAGAGCCCCAATTCTGCCAAGCCACAGTTCGCCTGTACGACAACCCACAAACGAAAAAGCGGTGTCTGACCAGAAGATCAAACACCGCTGATGGTCTGCAACCACCCTAGAGCGAGTGATTCCTGAAGCGCTTACTTCACGGACACGCTGAACGTGATCTCAGCCTTTTTGACTTCCGTGCCTGCACGCGTGATCGACGAGCCGCACTTGTAAGGCGAAGAGAAGCCTTCGATGCGGCAGCCCTTTGTCACGGTGAAATCGAGGTCGCGCTTCTTGTCGACCTTGTTGATGTCGATCGAATCGTCCTGCGTCACGTCCTTGTCGACGAGTTCAACCTTCACGATGTGAGCGCCGCTCTTGACCTTGGCGCTGACCTTCCAGTCGGGCTTGATGACGTCAGCGCCCTTGACGACCGCAGACTTGACCACTTCGCCGTCGATGGTGACGCGCAAATAGAGGTCTCCCTTCGATAACTGGTCGACCTTATCAAGCAACTTGACGCGGCTGACCTTGACGGTCACTTCCTGGGTCTTGGGAGCGGCATGGCTGACGGCCGGCACGAGGGTGGCGGCGGCCAGTACCGTTGCGGTCATCACGAAGGACCCGCGAACGGCGAATGCAGTCAGAACATTTCTCAGCATCGTCAACTCCTAACAACTTCAATGCCCACAACAAAGCGATCAGCGGCGGGTAGCCCTGCAAAGGGACGATCGGCAGACCGATCGCTGATCCACGCCGCTTGATAGCAGCAAAATGGCCGGACTGCGGGCGGGTGCTGCCCGATTCCGGTCGCGGCGTTGCACTTTGGCGACAGGGCGGCCATCCTGGGTACAAAGCATAGCCTTTACTTAGTGGGTTCGAGACCTCCATGCGCATCAACCAGCAGCAATTCGATGAGTCGACAGGCCCGCCCGAAGCCTGGGACGAGACCTATTTCAGCTATTGCACCTTCGAGGGCCTCTCAATGGAGGGCGGCGCTTTCGATGGCGCATATATCGGCTGCACTTTCAGGGGGCTGGACCTCTATTGGGGCCTGTTCAACTGTGCCCTGCTCGCCATCACCACGTTTGAAAATTGTACATTCCGCGGCACGTCGTTTCGTACCTGCCATTTCGTAGACTGCCGCTTCATCAACTGCCGCTTCGAACTCGACAACCTGCTGGCCGAGTGCACCTTCGATAAGTGTTCGCTGACCGAATGTGCATTCGAATACTGCTTGATCAACCACAGAAGCCCAAGCAAGCGGCCTGTGTTCACGGACACGCGGTTTTATGGCTGCACCCAGAAGGCATGCCGGGGGCTTGAGGGAAAAATCTAGCGCGCCGCCATTCGCAAAGTCTCGACAAGCCCCGCCGCATGGGCGTCGGGCGGATGTACGGGATAGAACGTGCGGATGATCGCGCCCTCGCGCACAAGGAACGTAATGCGCTTCAAGTAGGTAACACTGCCAGCGGTGAAGCGCGGCAGACGCAGAGCATCGGCGAACGCATACGTGTGATCGCTCAAAACAGGAAACGGCAAGCGGACCCGTTCCGCAAACGCCCGCTGATCGGCGCTCGATTGGCCGCTCAGACCGAACACCGCAAAGCCCAATTCCATAAACGCCTCATGGCAATCACGGAACCCTTCTGCTTGCGGCGTTGAGCCGTGCGCGCCTGGAATGATATCCCAATTTGGCGGATTGGGCGCGCCGGGTGTGCCCGTGTAAGGATAGACAAACAGCACCGCATCGCCTGTGCGCCGCGCAAGATTGACCGGGGGGCCGATGGTGGCCTCAAGGGCAATGTCGGGAAGTAGCGTGCCAGCAACAAGATGGATTGCTGCGCCATCATCGGCGGGCGCGGGCCAGGGCCACATGGCGGCGGCCGTCATCCGCGATCGCGCATGATGCGCGCTTTTTCACGGTTCCAGTCGCGCTTCTTTTCGCTGTCGCGCTTGTCGTGCAACTGCTTGCCCTCGGCAAGACCAAGCTTCAACTTCGCCATGCCGCGCGCGTTGAAATAAAGCTCCAACGGCACGATGGTCATGCCCTTACGCTCGACAGCCAGGATCAGCTTATGCAGTTCGGACTTATGCAAAAGCAGTTTGCGCTTGCGGCGCGGCTCATGATTGAAAAACGCGCCCGAGGCCTGATGCTCGGGAATGTACATGTTGATCAGCCACAGACCATCCTCCTCCGGCGAGGCATAGCTTTCGGCGATATTCGACGAGCCTTTGCGCAGTGACTTGACCTCGGTGCCGGTGAGCATGATGCCGGCCTCCCAGGTGTCGGTGACAAAGTACTCGTGGCGCGCCTTGCGGTTCTCGGCGATCCGCGTGCGGCCATCCTCTTTCTTGGCGGCCATAAAGGCTCGTTTCCTCTCAGGTGGGGCCTGCAGCACGCGCGCCGCCCAAACCGATGACTTGGCGGAACATTACTCCGCAGCTTGGGCCTGCAGAAGGCCAACCTGCACAAGCGCGGCATCAATCTGCTTTTTCGAAGCCTCGGAAATTGGAACCATGGGCAGGCGCATGTCTGCCGAGCACAGCCCGAGGCGCGAGGCCGCATACTTCACGGGGCCAGGATTGGTCTCGATGAACATGACGTCATGCAAAGGCATCAACCGGTCTTGCATCGTGAGCGCTGTTTTGAAGTCGCCCGCAAGGCAGGCATTCTGGAATTCCGCACACAGGCGCGGCGCAATGTTCGAGGCGACAGAAATGCAGCCGTGTCCGCCATGCGCGATGAAGGCCAGCGCCGTAGCGTCTTCGCCCGAGAACTGATTGAACTCCGGCCCCATGGCCGCGCGCTGCTGTGAGACGCGGGCAATGTTCGCCGTCGCATCCTTGACGCCAACAATGTTCTTCAACGCGTACAATCGCGTCATGGTCTCGACCGACATATCGACGATCGAGCGGGGCGGAATGTTGTAGATGTAGATTGGAATACCGACCGCATCGTTGACGGCCTTGAAGTGCTGATAAAGCCCTTCCTGGGTGGGCTTGTTGTAATAGGGCGTCACCACCAGCAGCGCCTGTGCACCGGCCTTCTCGGCGTGCTGTGAAAGCCAAACGGCTTCAGATGTGGAATTGGAGCCGGTGCCAGCCATGACGGGCACGCGCCCGCGCGCGGCTTCAATGGTGATCGCGATGACGCGATTGTGCTCTTCATAGTCGAGCGCCGGGCTCTCACCCGTAGTGCCCGTTGGCACCAGACCGTGCGTGCCTTCGTTGATTTGCCAGTCAACGAACCGGCGCAGGCCGTCTTCGTCAACCCGGCCATCCTTGAACGGCGTAATCAGCGCCGTGTAAGAGCCTTTGAGCATTTGTTTCGCCTTAAATTCTCTGCCGGATGGCCGAGCGCCGTTTGTCAGGGCGGCTGTGATCCGGTACTTCTTCTTTTTTGTGGCGCTGTTTGTGTCTGGCGAGCCGCCGAGCAAGCCTTGCGCCGCAAGCCTTGAATGACACCCTGCCCCTTGTTAACCTCGAAAAATACGGTACGGAAGGCCGTTGACCGCCTTTTCAAGCCCACAAAAGGCTCATATCCGACCCTAAGTTGTCAACCGTCTGCGGGCAAGTGACCCAAGCGTCCGCGTCAACCCATCGAGGGGATAGAATTTGCAGCGGTTGAGTGCAGTCTTCGCGTCTTTTGTGCGCCTCGTAAGTGTCTCCCCGCGCCAGCCTGTTGGCACGCTGGCCCTGTGCGCCGCCCTGCTCGCTGTGCCCGCGCTCGCGCAAACCCCGCAGGCGGCTGCAACCCCCGGCGTTGCAGCCACTCCCCCAAGCGTGGCCGCGCCTGCTGTGCCAGCACGGCCGATGCTGCCGAAGCCTGCCGAACCCTCCAAGGCCGAAGCGGACACCCTCGCGCGCCTAGATAAGGCCATTGCAGCCGTGCGGGCGCACAATATCTCTCAGGCCGACACCGTGTTGGTGCGCGATGCGATCGCCGCTGTGCGCGCCTCGAACCGCTCCAAATCCGCAGAGTTGCAGGCACAGATCAAAGACCCTGTGGGTGCCAAACTCGCCGACTGGTTCCGGCTGAAAAGCGGCTACGGCACGCCGGCTGAATTTCGCGCCTTCATGGCCGACAACCCAGCTTGGCCCGAGCGCGGGCTTCTCACGCAGCGGCTTGAAGAGGCCCTCTTTACACAAGGCGGCTCGGCAGCCTCTATCAAAGCGCAGTTCAAAGACCAGCCACCGCAAACCGGCATCGGCAAGGCGGCACTCGCTTCGGCTCTTCTGGCGGAAGGCAACACTGTTGAGGCAACCAAGCTCGCAGCGTCTGCATGGCGCGACGACAGTATTCCCGCGACACTCGAAACCGGCTTTCTCGAGCGCTTCGCAAAGCTATTGACGCCCGCCGATCACAAATGGCGGCTTGACCGTTTGATCATCGACGATCTGCGCTATGCCGCCGAGCGCAAGGCTCGGGGAGAGTATGCCCGGCGCACCATATCCCTACTGCCCGAGGCAGATCAGAAAACTGCAAGCGCCCGTTTTGCAGTGTTCATGCAAGCGCCAAATGCCAAGGCATTGATTGATGCCATCCCGGCGCCGGCTGAAGCCGATTGGGGCCTCGTCTTCCATCGCATCCAAGCCCTGAGGCGTGCTGGCAAACGCGATGAAGCCGCGAAACTTCTGATCGGTGCGCCAACGGATGCCGCCAAAACAGTGGTGCCCGATTCCTGGTGGGAAGAGCGCCGCGCCAACGCCTATGCCGCCATGACCGCACGCAAATATCAACTTGCCTATGATCTGGTGCGCGACAGCGGGCCCGTCAGCGTCAATCCTCGCAAGGAACAGGAATTCCTGGCAGGGTGGCTGGCACTGCGGATGTTGAAAGACAGCAAACGCGCCGCGCCGCATTTCCTTGCCTTGAAGAAAGTCGCCGACGGGCCGCTGTCGCGCGCCAAGGCAAACTACTGGCTGGGCCGTTTGGCCGAGGCCGATTCGAACCCACAGGAGGCCAATGCCGCTTACCGTGAAGCGGCGCTCGATGGCGACACCTTCCATGGTCTTCTGGCGCGGCAAAAACTTGAGCCTGCCAATTCAAAGATCACCATTTTGCCGCCCGCGCCGCCCACCGAAGCCGAGATCGCCAAGTTCAACAGCCTCGATGCCGTGCGTGCTGTTATCGTCGGGCGCAAGGCCGGGCTCGACCGCGATGTGATGCGCCCGTTCCTCGTTCAGTTGCGCAATGTGTTCGAGGGGGAAAGCGGCAGCGCGCTGGTGGCACATCTCGCCGAAGCCATCGGCGACACGCAAATGGCAGTGCGCACCGGCAAGACAGCCATCGGCGCGCGCCAAAACATGCTGTATTTCGCATATCCCGTGCATCCGTTCCCGGCCTATGCGCCGCTGCGCAAGCCGCCCGAAACCGCCTTCCTTCTTGGCATCGCGCGGCAGGAAACCGAGTTCAACAATCTCACGGTTTCGGGCGCGGGTGCCAAAGGCCTGTTGCAAGTCATGACCGTCACGGCTGAACATGTCTGCCGCGACTACAAAATCAAATGCGAATTGAAGCGGCTTTTGACCGATACGGCTTACAACACCATGCTCGGTTCAGCCTATACCGCTGACCGTATGGACGAGTTTCGCGGCTCCTACATTCTGGCGCTGGCGGGCTACAATGCGGGGCCCGGCCGGACACGGCAGTGGATCCGGGAACTCGGCGATCCGCGCGACGCCGATGCCGACCCAATCGATTGGATCGAACGCATTCCCATCCAAGAAACACGCGAATATGTGGCAAAAGTTCTCGCCAACATTCAAATTTACCGCGCACGATTGGGCGAAGAAGCCACCGCGCTGCGCCTCGAAGACGATCTGCGCCGCGCCCAAGCCGGCACCAAAGCTGCCGGTAAACCAAATGACTGATCCTTGACCGCTCATAATTTTCCGAAATGCGACCTGCCTTGATTCTAAGGATTTTTTACGCGTGACCACCGCATCCCCAACGCACACTGACGTCCCATTCACCGCCCGTGACGGTTTGCGGCTCTATGCGCGCCGCTATCCCGCCCGGGACCTCAGCAGGCCCCCGCGCCGCCCGGTTTTGTGTCTGCCCGGCCTGACGCGCAACGGCCGCGACTTTCACGATCTCGCACTCCATTTGTCATCGGTGCCAGGTGCGGCCCGCGACGTCTATACGCTCGACTCGCGCGGACGCGGCCTGTCGGAAAACGATCCTGACTGGCGCAATTACGCAGTGCCCATCGAGATGCTCGACGTTGCAGACCTCATTACGTGTGCTGGCCTTGTTGGCTGTGCCATCATCGGCACCTCGCGCGGTGGTTTGATCGCTATGCTGCTTGCCGCCGCCGTGCCCAGTTCATTCGGCCCCGTGGTGCTGAACGATATTGGCCCGGTGATTGAGCGCGGCGGGCTGGCGCGCATCAGCGCCTATGCCGGACGCCTGCCGCTGCCCGGCTCGTGGACAGAGGCCACCAAACTCGTGCGCGATATGAACGCCCGCGCTTTCCCCGCTGTGCCAGATGAAAAATGGGAACAGGTCGCGCGCCAATGGTTCAACGACCGCAACGGCCGCCCAGCGCCGGGATATGACGCCAAGATCAGCAATTCCATGTCGGTTCTCGATGGTCCTGTGCCGGCCCTATGGCCGCAATTCGAGGCGCTCAAAAGTCACCCGATGATGGTGCTGCGCGGGGAAAATTCCGACATACTGTCGGCCTCGACAGTTGAGGAAATGCGCCGCCGCCATCCCATGTTCACAGACATGCTTGTGAAAGGTCAGGGGCACGCACCGCTGCTTGCCGAGAAGGCGACGATGAGCAACATCGCGGCATTCCTCGAGGCAACCGACACCATGATCGCTTCTCACGCTCACGCCACTGCGTGAGTGTGCGTGGAACCACGCTGTCACCAGCAAATTGATCCTATCGAATGCAGCTGTCGTAGTGGATGCGTTATGAAACCATGCGGGAACCTGTCACGATGAAATCCCTGGCTCTCAAAGCCTTCTCCCTGGCGCTCCTCGTCACTGCGCCCGCATCCGTAAAAGCTGGACCAACGCAAATGGGCAACGCCTTCGACTATCAGTTCACCTCGATCGACGGTAAGCCGATGCCGCTTTCGGCCTATGCCGGGAAGGCCCTACTTGTGGTGAACACCGCCTCGTTCTGCGGCTTTACCCAGCAATATTCCGGTTTGCAGAAGTTGCACGATGCCTATGAAGCCAAAGGTCTTGTAGTCGTGGGCGTGCCGTCAAATGACTTCGGCGGCCAGGAGCCGGGCTCCGAAGGCAAGATCAAGGAATTCTGTGAAGGCAACTTCGGCATTACGTTCCCGATGACGGAAAAGAATGTCGTGAAGGGGCCGAACGCGCACCCGTTTTATAAGTGGGTGGTCGAAGTTCTTGGCCCCAAGGCCGCGCCCGGATGGAACTTCCACAAGTATCTCATCGCGCGCGACGGAACGCTGGTGCAGTCGTTTTTCTCGGGCACCGCTCCCGATGCCAAGGACCTGATTGCCGCCATCGACGCGGAATTGGCAAAACCCGTCGCTGGGCAGTAGTAAGCCCCACTGAACCTTACGCGAGGCTCAGGTCGTGACCTTCGATCTGAATGCGAAGTAACCCAGACACGCCCACGCGAAACCGAAAACGAGTTGCATAAGAACCAGGCCAGCTTCTCCACCGACTGCATGCACGGAGAACACACCGGCGAACGCCGCCAGCCAATACAGAATGAAGCCGCCGAGGGCGCCTGCAAAAGCTGCGACAACAATCTTCTGCCACTGGTCCGCCGTGCGCCCCATTTGAAAGGCGATAGCAATGGTCGCGGGATTGAACAGCGCGATGAGAACGAGCGTCACCGGATCGAACGGATTGATGGCAATCATCCGGGCACTCCGCCTGGGGCATCGCCGTTGGCATCCGTTTGACGGCGAAGTTTTTCTTCCTCGTACTGCACAAACCAGCCGATCATGTTGCGCCACTGCGCGCCAACCATCTCGATCATTTCCGGCGGCAGATCTTTCGACGCGGCGTGGGCCTTGACCTTATCGATCACCTGCTGGATGCGCCACGGCACCACGGCACCCTCATTCGATTTCATTTTGAGCTGCCAGGCGCGATCGACATAGCCAAAGCGCTCGGCAATGAGATCGACGAGGGCGGCATCGATACGGTCGATCTCAGAGCGCACTTGGCTCATGTCGGCGCAGTCCCAGGGGCGTTTTGAATCCATTACTTTTTGCCCTTTGCTTTGGCGGGCGGCTTTGCCTTCGCCGGTGCATCTAATTTGGCTGCCGGGGCGGGCACGGGCCCCGCCCACCATTTTTGCGGAACAGTAAAACTGCCCGCCGCATCCTGGATCGCCTGACCGGCACGGAACAGCGTGGCCTCGTCAAACGGCTTGCCAATCAGTTGCAGCCCGAGTGGCGTGCCCTCGGCGGAAAGCCCAGCTGGCACCGACATGCCAGGCAGGCCAGCCATGTTCACCGTGACGGTAAAAATATCCTCGAGGTACATGGCCAGCGGATCGCCGGTCTTTTCGCCGAAAGCAAAAGCAGGCGAAGGCGTGGTTGGTGTCAGTACCACATCGACCTTGTTCCAGGCCTCGTCGAAGTCGCGCTTGATCAAGGTGCGCACCTTCTGAGCCTTCAGGTAATAGGCATCATAGTAGCCAGCGGACAGCACGTAAGTGCCGATCAGGATGCGCTTGCGAACTTCCTTGCCAAACCCGGCAGCCCGCGTTTGCTCATAGAGATCGGTGATATCGCGGCCCGGCACCCGCATGCCGTAGCGCACGCCATCATAGCGCGCGAGGTTGGACGAGCACTCGGCTGGCGCCACGATATAGTAGGCCGGCAAAGCATACTTGGTGTGCGGCAATGAGATCTCGTGAATGGTGGCGCCCGCCGCCTTTAGCCAGGCAATGCCTTGCTGCCAAAGCTGTTCGATCTCTTTCGACATGCCCTCGACGCGATACTCTTTCGGCACGCCGACGCGTAGCCCTTTCACGCCTTGCAATAGCGCCGCCTCATAATCGGGCACGGGGGCATCGACCGAAGTTGTGTCCTTCGGATCGTGGCTCGCCATGGTGCCCAGCATGATCGCGGCATCGCGCACGGTGCGCGCAATTGGGCCAGCCTGATCGAGCGACGATGCAAACGCGACGATGCCCCAGCGCGAGCAGCGGCCATAGGTGGGCTTGATGCCGACCGTGCCGGTGAGGGCCGCGGGCTGGCGGATTGAGCCGCCAGTATCTGTTGCCGTCGCAGCAAGGCAGAGATTGGCCGACACAGCCGCCGACGACCCGCCGGACGAACCGCCCGGCACCAGCTTGGCGTCTGACAGCGCACCATCCGGGCCACGCCGCCGCCATGGCGACACGGCGGGACCAAACGCGCTCGTCTCGTTCGACGAGCCCATCGCAAACTCGTCGTTGTTAAGCTTGCCGAGCATAACCGCGCCAGCATTCCATAAATTGGCGCCGACGGTCGATTCATACGTAGGCTTGAAATCATCGAGGATCTTTGAGCACGCCGTGGTGCGAATGCCATCGGTGCAGAATAGATCCTTGTTGCCAAGTGGCAACCCTTCAAGCGGGCGCGCCGTGCCAGCTTTCAGGCGCTTGTCGCTTTCGGCCGCTTGGGCCAGCGCGTGCTCGGGTGTCACCAGAACATAGGCGTTGAGAGCCGCGTTGCCCGCGTCAATCTCGCCCAGAAAGGCTTTGGTCAATTCGGTTGCAGAGAATTGCTTTTTTCTCAGCCCTTCGCGCGCCGCAGCGAGCGTCAGAGCGGTTAGATCCGTCACGGGTTATTTCCCTTTTTCAATGTCGCAATGGACAAACTTCGTCGTCTTTCCCTCGACCGATACCATGAGGCTCTGGCCGGAGGGGTCGAGGGCGAAAGTGTCGGTTTCCTCGCTCTCCTCGGCCTCTTGCGTGCAGGCCATGCGCGCGACCCTAACGCGGCCCTTCGTTTTCTCTTCGATCGTTAGAAACGTGCAACTGCCCTCCCACGAAGAAAACCCCTCACGAGTTAGCGTCTCGGGCACCGTCTCGATACTGGCAGGTTCCCCCGCTGCGAGTTTCGCAAGCTTGTCACAGCGGCCTTCCATCACATAAGTGCCGGAAATGAAATCCGCCGTCTTGTCCGCCGCGAAAGCCACAGCCGCGCCCAGTGGAACGAGGCAAGCTGATACGGCCGCGCGACGTAGACTGCCATCCGTGACGCGCGTCATCGTCGTCATGCCGATGTCCCGGACTTTGCCGCGTCGGCGCGCGCCTTGTTCACTTGATAAGAGCGGCGCGAGTAAAACAGGCTAACAAGCCCGAACACAATCGACAGCGGCGCATTTACCTGTTCGGCAAACTCGCGCGCCTGAGAGATGACGGCCGGGATAGCGAGCGTCTCTGGCGCCAGGCCGCGTGCACTTGCAGAGGGATCCTCTTTCGGCACCGCCAACAATAAAATACCCGTTGCGATCAGAATGACGGCAAGCAGCGCAATAAGTTTGGACATGGCAACCCTCCTGTTGATGCGGGCGCCGCCCGCCGGGGTATGAATTGTCAGAGCGTTACTCGACGACTTTCGGCACGACAAAGAAGTTGTCTTCGCTGAGCGGCGCATTCTTGGTGACGTCGGCGGCCTTCTCGCCGTCGGTCACCTTATCGGCGCGCATTTTCATCGTCTGACCGACAACGCGGGTCATGGGCTCCACATTCGAGGTGTCGACCTCGTCGAGTTGCCGAACCCAGTCGAGAATGCCCGACAGCTCCTTTTCGAGACCCTTGGCCTCATCGTCCGTGACTTTGATCCGGGCGAGGCGCGCAATGCGTCTCACTGTAGCTTCATCCACCTGCATGGCGCCGTCCTCGGGGAATAATCCTAGGGCCTGTCTTAGCCGCAGCGGCAGGGGGTGCGCAACCGGAACGCTGGAAGCGCAAAAGCAGACTGGCCAGCGAAGTTGCCCTCGCTGGCCAGAAGCATCTACTGCACTGAAGTTGATTGGAAAACAGGAACCGGCGGCCACTGTCAGCGGCCGCATACCACCTAAGGGGCCGCACGATCGGAAACTTTTTGGACTTTCCCAGTCCATCCACGCACCAACGCCGAGAGGATATCGGAGTAATCGTCGGTCCAGGCCGTAACGCCGGGCACTGGCTCTAGACGCTGAGCGCCATTTAATTTCAAGGCCGAAGCCAAGGCCAGTTCGTTGCGTGACACCAGGACGACGCGCGAGGGCGCCGCGTCGTGACCCGGATTTTTCGGCCGATCGACAACGAGGATAGACTGATAGCCCGGGACAGCAGCCAAGCCCGCTGCAACAACCGGCGCCAGATCCAGATGCCGGTTGGAGATATGCAAGGCCAGCACTCCTTCGGGCGAGAGCCGGCTGAGATACAATCGGAAGGCCTCTGCCGTCATCAGATGGGTCGGCACGGCATCGGACGAGAAGGCGTCGATCAGCAAGTAGTTCAAGGAGCCGGGCGCCTCGTTCGCAAGCGTCAGCCGCGCATCGCCGACGACCACATCGGACTTGGGCTGGCAGTGGCTGAGGAAGCCGAACTGGCGAGGGTCGCGGGCAATATCGACGACCGCTTGGTCAATCTCGAAAAAGCGCCACGTATCGTTGGCCTGAGCCTGGCAGGCAATGGCGCCAGCACCGAGGCCCACCACGCCGGCCCTGAACCCTTTGTCACTGTTGGCACTCGCACGCGCGATATCAACCGAGCGCACCATCGGCGCCTGCGCGTAATAGTAGGTCGCCGGCACGATCTCCGCCAACGGTTGACCCGTCTCGGACGTGAGTCGGCGCGCGCCATGTGTGGTGGTGCCGTGCATCAACAGCCGGAATGTCCCGTCGGGTGTATCAACGACGCGATGGACGCCGAAGAAGCTGCGCACGACGTGGCTCGAACCGCCACCCTCGGGCAAGATCGCAGCGGCGGCCAGCATCAAGGCAAACGCCGACATTTCCATCAAGATCCGGTTGCGGAACCAAATCATCATGGCGATCAGCACCGCGATCGCTCCGATGCGCAGTTTGAAGTGCCCGCCGAAGAAGCCGTGCGCGATCATTTGATCGATCAAAACGAGAACCGCGACCCCGGCTACCAGCATCATCAGGGCTTGGCGCTTATCGCCGGCTTCGCTCTTCCAGGCGGCAAGTACGGCCGGCCGGGCCAAGAGACCCAAGGCAACGATCAGCGGGAACTCAAAAATCGACGTGAAGAGTTGCGGCGCAAGGAGCGCGGAGAACATTCCTCCCAGCACGCCGCCGAACGACATCCACAAATAGAATTCCGTCAGACTGGCCGCCGCGGGACGGCGCAAATACAGTTCGCGATGGCAGACAAGCGAAGTGATGACGAATGCCGCGATACCGCCGCCAAGGCCAATGTACCAGTTAGAACCGCTGACCGAAGCGGTGCCGAAAATGGCAAGTGCGGCCGCCAACGGCTGGCGCGAGATCAATCCCGCATGGCTGATCAGGGGTTCGCCGCGGAACACCATGACAAACGTCAGCAAAAAGAAGGCAAGCGGCAGAACCCAAAGGAAAGGCGCAGACGCGATATCGGTCGTCAGGAACGTCGTGAACGCCACGAGCAACGCTGAAGGGATGAACGATAGAGCGATCCAGGACGCGCGCTCGGACCAAGTCACGGCAGACACGAGCCCGGCGGAGTTTGTCTCAAAGCTGGCAGCCGGAGCGGACGCGGCCCCTCGGCCAACGACGCTGAACCCGCTGGCGATCAAAGCCGCGCATAATAAGATAAAGCCAGCCGACCATGTCGCAGCTTGCGCGGTCACGCCCAAAGCGGGCTCGATGAGCAGCGGATAGGCAAGCAACACTAGCAGGCTGCCGATATTGCTGGCGGCATAGAGGAAATAGGGATCGGCGGCGTGCTTATGTCCGCTGCGTGCAAACCAAGCCTGCAGCAATGGGGCATTGGCCGATACGGCGAAGAACGGCAGACCAACCCCGACAGTCAAAACGCCGATCAACCAGAGATAAGCGCTGCCAGACGGCGCCTCGTTGGCGAAATCCGGCAAAGCAACGGGAAGTGCCAAAGTTGCAGCGGCCAAAACGCCGATATGAACGATAAGACCGGCGCGCAGGCTGAAGAAGCGGTTCAATGCGTGCGCATAGCAATAGCCAGCGAGCAAGACGGCCTGGAAGAAACACATGGAAACAGCCCAAACGGAGGGCGAGCCGCCGAGCGTCGGGAGCACCATTTTGGCGAACATCGGCTGCACAGCAAAGAGCAGCGTCGCAGACAAGAAGATGGCACTTGTAAACAGAATGAGAAGAGATCGCCCGCTGACGGCCGGCGCGCCCGAAACCGTTGCAGATACCCAGGCTTTGACAGCGTTCATGACCATTCCCGGAAACAGGGCTGAAGAGGACAGCTGATATTTATGCGGGAGTGGTTTCGGCCGGGTGAAGGAGACGCGTAAAAAGCCGCTTTATTATCTTACCAAGGGGTTTCAGAGCGCCCGGTTTTGGGAGTTCTACGCGCCGATGTAGTGTTCACGGGTGGACTGCAATCCGCTATGACTGGCGATGCCACCGCTGCCAGTGTAGACGCTTTGACCATGACCGGACCCACACCCCTTCCAGAGCGCGAGCCCCCCCTTGGGCGCACGTTTGCCGACGCACTCGCGTTTCGCGATCTACTCACCGCCAATACGCGCCTCATTGGGATTGATGCAGGCACCAAAACGCTAGGACTGGCCCTATCAGACGTTGGCCGCGTTATTGCGTCCCCGCTCGAGACGATCCAGCGCACCAAGTTTAAGGCCGACGCCGAACGGCTATTCTTTCTTGCCAGCACACACAAAATATCGGGCTTCGTTCTCGGTTTTCCCGCCAACCTCGATGGCAGCGAAGGACCACGCGCTCAGGCGACGCGCGCATTCGCCCGCAACATCAACAAACTCTCGGCGGTGCCCGTGTTACTGTGGGACGAACGCCTGACAACGGCCGAGGCCGAGCGTTTGCTGATCCACGCCGACGCGTCGCGCAAACGCCGTGCCGAAGTGATCGACAAACTTGCGGCAACGCTGATTTTACAGGGCGCACTTGACCGCATGCGCACTTGACCGCGTTCTTCATTGCCGTCTCCGCAACTGTCGTATGCCGCAGTTGAAGAGCAAACGCAGTGCTGGCCCAATGCCGTCGCACATGTGCCGCAATGGTCACCGACACTCAATCGCACGCCTTCTGCAGTGTTGAGTTCCCTCATATTTGGAACTGCCATCGCAGTAGGGTGAAGGCGACCCCAGATGTCGAAGGCAATCAAATCACGTGCCCTCAAATCTCTGCATGACGTGGTCATGCCAGCCAGCGAGCTAACCCATCCGCCGGCCCTGGAAGATCTTATCGCACGCTACCATTCCTCGGCCCGCCAGCCTATGCGCCGCCTGGTGTCATCGCCGCGCGTTGCCGATGTGGCGCGGGTGTTTCCGGCCGTCGCCTACGCCATTGCAATGCGTCGCGGTACGGCCGTGCAGCGGCGCAAAGCCCTAGCGCTGATCGAAGCGGGAACCGAAGTGAAGGAAGTGGCGCGCGCGCTGCAGCTTCCCATGTGGTTGCGGCGCTTACCGCCGGAAGCCTTCGACGACGCGGACATCGCGTATCCGCGCTCGGAAATCTTCTCGCGCAGAATTTCCAATCATTTGCCCCCGAGCGCCGCCGAGAGCGCGATGTGGCTGCGCTCGGTCGTCTTCAGCGCCAAGGCTTGCAACGATTTCTTCGCCGTCTGGTTTGCACAGCAAAAGGTTTTTCACTCCAGCGCTGAAGAACACAAGTTGCTTTCGGTGCTGGCTGCGTATGCGTGGTTTTCCACGGCAGAAGATACCCGCGGGCACGCATTGATCGTGCTGCCTTGGCGGCCGGAAATGGCGTTCGACACGGCTGTCTGCGCGGCCAAGTGCTGGCTCAACCGCATCCGCCTGACGCTGCAGCTGCGCGAAGGCGTGCTTGCCGACCCTTGGTTACAGCAGGGTGAGGCCATGGGGCTGTCGTTTGTGCCCCTGCTCGACTGTCAAGAAATTCTGAACGAAGCGCATGCGATGCAAAACTGCGCAGATCAGTACGCCGACCGGCTGGCCCGCGATAAATGCCGCCTTTTCTCTGTGCGCCGCCGGGGTCAGCGCATTGCCACTTTGGAGATTGGCCCGCACGTGCGCGAGACGGGCGTGCTCAGTGTGACGCAGCTGAAAGCGCGCCAGAATATGCCGGCGGCCTTGGAAGTCTGGCAGGCATCGCACGCTTGGCTCAGTCAACAAACTGGTTTGCGGCGCCTGCCGCCGATGGCGGTGCCGGACCGGCCGTTCGACACCAGCTTGTGGCAATCGCTGATGGCGCCCTACAGGCTCGCGCAGCGCGGCGCGCCCTGGCTGCCGGAAACGGCAACGGCAGCGTCGTTTGCAAACCTCGATCAAGGTATCGCTGATCTAGCGCGGCGCGGCGGCGTGTCGTCCTGGCTGTTCACATAAGCGTGATATTGCATTTCGCCTCCTGGCGGCGGGTTTCTGCCTCTTGAAGCCGTCGCAATGACTTCCCAGATCTCCGACGTAGGATGATTGCTGAGGCCGTGCGGCATGCGCGGGTCGCCATGCGGCCCAGCGGGTTAGTGGCGCGTCAACAGAACCTGCGGCCCACCCGTTGGCTTTGCGCTGACGGCAACAAGATTCACGAGCCAATTTCAGATCCGCCGCTAGCCAGAGAAATTTGGACCAAGTTGAGACTTGCTACAATATTGACTGCAGGCGATGAACTAAAACCATGCGTGGTGCGTTATAGTTCATTACATTGCAGATGACGGAGGATAGAGATCCAGCCAATGAAGTCAGACTCATCAGAAAAACTGAACTCCGCAATCCACCTGCTCCATCGCGCAGGTCAGTGCGCTGATGAGCTGTTTGCTGTCAATGTCGGCGTCTCAGATTTAACGCCGAGGCAGTTCGCTGTGTTAAAGGCGCTGGCCAACAGCGACGAACCCAGTCAGTCGACCCTCGTCGACTTGACCGGCATCGACAGATCGACAATGGCGGATATCATCCGCCGCCTAGTAGCGAAGTCGCTGGTGCAACGCCGCCGCACACGGCGGGACGCGCGCATGTACGCAGTGCGATTGACCGAAAAAGGCAAAACAGCGCTCAATCACGCAGAACCTGCGGTCCGCGCCACTGACGAGCGCATTCTCGCCGCGATTCCTGCCGCTCAGCGTGAGGCTTTCTTGCGTTCCCTTGCACGCATCGTGGAAGCCATCGGCCCAGATGCGATCGGCCAGCCCCAACGCTAAATGCTTCGCAGTCTGACCGCCAATCACCCCTCATTCGACGAAGCGCGCTGCACGATGTCGTGCGTTGAAGCCCACTCCAGCCCCTGGCCGTAGTTTTGCCGGGGCTGGTTGCCCATCCGCGTCATGATAAACGCATCGGCAACAAAGGCTGGGACATGCGCGCGAAGGATTGTGCCCGCTGCCAGCACTGCGAGGCCATCGACGAGCAACCGGCCGCGCACATCCAGATGCCGGGGGTCGTGTAGAATGGCTTCCACGCGGGCATGGGCGGCTTTAAGGTGCGGATCATCTCCTGCGGCTTGGCCCAGTTCCTCCATGACAGTTTCAGCCACGTCCGGCTCGCGCTGAAGAATGCGCAACACTTCAAGCGCCATGGCATTGGCGGTGCCGCCCGCCATCGCCACCATCGGGCAATCGCGGTAGAGCCGCGCGAGAGGCCAATCTT
>Ga0247836_1001637_pt1 | contig 35039 bp, 50 predicted proteins | sample LaCruzMarch2015__4_FD_187116 | JGI IMG/M metagenome (GOLD analysis project Ga0247836, IMG submission 187116) | Freshwater microbial communities from meromictic Lake La Cruz, Castile-La Mancha, Spain - LaCruzMarch2015_14m | ecosystem: Environmental > Aquatic > Freshwater > Lake | place: Spain... | reverse complement strand
TGCCCTCGATCTTCGGTGGGGGTCTCATCGACGTCGGCACCCGCATCAACCGCGTGATGGAGGATGCAAGGCCCAGCGAGTGGAACCCGAGCGGCGGGATCAATCCCATGGTCGGCGCGGGTATCGCCATGGACATGACGCCGGGCGTGGTGGCCGACGGTGTGTCGCGCAACCTCGCCAGGGCTGCCGGTGACGGCGTTAATGCCCTGATCGGGTTGATGGGCGTCCAGAACCTCACGGAGAGCCTGAAGGGCGCTTCCAGGCGCGGCGCGCCGCATCCTGACTGGGGCAGCGAGGCGAGCCTAGCGAAGGCCAAGGAGGCCGTGGCGAACGGCATGTCACACGACGACGCGTTCAAGCAGTTCGGCTGGTCCAAGAACGCCTATGGGCGAGAAACGCCAGAGTGGTACACGGCGCTGGACGACACGCAGCTCAAACTTAAGCCTGAGGCACTGCATGAGACCGATAAGCCCAACATAACGCAAACAATCCATCGATTGCAGTCCGGTGACGTCATTGACCATCCCGAGCTTTTTGATGCGTACCCATCCCTGTCCCGCATTCCAGTCGCGCCTGGGGCAATCAAGACCGACCGCAACCTGGGTCGCGGATCAGACACAACCACAGTCAACGCGAGCATCGGCATTCATGAGGCCAACAGGCCGATCACGTCACTAAGCGCGCACGCCGCCAATATCCCCCAGCTGGAGTCGCTGATCACGCATGAAGTTGCTGGGCATGGAGCCGCAGCAAAAAGCGGACTGCCGTTCGGTACATTCATGCGGGATGGCCCAAAAGACAAATTTTCATTCAACTCGCCAGAGGCCAGCGATGCGATGACCCGCTTTAAGAGGGATGCAGGCGGTCGTGATGTTGGTGAGCTGCACCCTAGCGGAATGCCGAAAGATTGGTCATATGGCAAACACACTGACCTCAACTCGCGGTATGACGATATCTATCGACATGGAAACCTGGAGCGCTACTTTAACGACCACGGTGAGGTGATTGCGCGAGGTGAGCAGGAGCTGCGCGACATGATGTTGCGCAACCCCAAGATCGGCATCGACACGCCGCGTCAGTTCAGCCACATCGAGCCCTACGACTTGCGGCATCACTATCCACAAGATGGTTTCGCGTGGGATATGCGGCCCTACAAGGTCATCCCGCCGTTCGAGAAAGACTGATCAGCTCACGCACGCTAACCAGCGCATCCCGCACCGTATCGTGACATGCGTTGCAGACCTCAATTTTGGAAATCTGCGGGCTTTTGGGGTCGAAGGGCACCTCGTACACGCTGTGCTTCATCGGCCAGCCAGAGCCGCACCAGCAGGGCGTGATGATGGGCGGGACTTCACAGGTCATAGCTCAGCCAGCTCCTTGAGGTTATCCAAGTCGTCGAAGATCCTGGCAGGACACTCTGGTACGCGCAAGGCCTGGGCTCGGCCTACGCGGCCAAAACGCACCACGCGCGCCGCCCGGCGCTCCTCGACGGTCAATTCAGGACCGATGACGACACCGGGGATGGTCCGCACATAACGATTGCCGACGGACAGGTCGCTATCGAGCGAGTTTCCGGTCAGAGCGCTCACGAGACTAAAGCTAGGGTCGTTGAGTTGTGTGCGCCGCACGTAGACGCGATAGCCATTCGGCTGCCACTGCCATGCCAGGGCGACCCAGTCGTCAGGCAAGGTCAGCCAGTGACCCTGCCACGCGATCCGGCCCGCATAGATATCGATCAGCCAGTAGCCGCTTTGTTCAGTCGTCATCGTCACTCTCGTATTTTCTCGGGCCGTCCCCGTTGTAGAAGTCCAATGCCTCATCCATGTCCTATGTCTGGCACACTATCCGCCCGTCGATGGTGATCTTGTACTCGCCCCGCGCGCTGCCTTCGATCCGCTTACTGGGCCGACCGTCGCAGCCGTGTGAGGAGGCGATGTGTTGGAAGCTGGCGCGCCACTTCTTCACGTCATCCTTGGTGATGGTGTGTGGCTTACTCATTTACCCCTCCTCGCCGCCAGCAGTCGATCCGTGAACTCTTTCGTTTTCTGAATGGTGAGTGCCGATGGTGTCATCCGCCCCGACTTCAGCTCATGATAACTACTTGGCCGGACATCGATCACCTTCGCCACCTCGTGGCCAGACAGGCCGGTCTGGGCCTCGATGCGTTCCAGCACGTCTAAAAACCTGATCGTCATAGTCACCCCCTTCAATAATGTCAACCCTCAGTTGACTCTAACTCAAGTAAGTGTTGGCGCAAGGCTTCCTTTGCGTCGTCGACGGTTTCGTGGCTGTTGAAGTTGCCGATCGTTCCAATCGCGCCATTGTTGCGCACCACACGGATCGAGTAGAGCGTCTGGCGGCTTGGTCCGGTCTCGCTGGTGATGAAGTAGCAGCCCCTGAGGATGCCGGTCTCGATAGTGCTTTCGAAAAAGCGCATCGTGCTGCCGTCAAACCAGTGGTGCCCGATCTGCCTATTGGCCGCGATCACGTCTTGGATGCTTTTCCATCGTCTCGCCATGTGTCACCTATGCGTTGTTCAGGTTGAAGATTGCAGCTTCGGTCAGTTGCTTAATCAGGTCTTCGTCGAGGTCGGCGACCTTAACGGTCGCCTCCCAGACCCATTCGGTCTGCTGAGGATTAGTGCCATAGCAGCGCAGCCAGGGGATGGTGTCGCGGCCATACCCAAAGTCGGTGTTGATGCCGACCATGAAAAATACCTCCTCCTCGCCGCTCTCATTCGAGCTGTTGGCAGGGTGGTAGTACAGCGCACGGATCTTGAAGAAGAACGTGCCGCCCTCCTGGAGCCACACGGACTGAAGCTCGTGCCAGTCCTCGCGCAGCGGGTGGTCGCGGTCGCTGGCGTAAATCTGCTCGACTGTCGCCTCATGGTGCTGTCGATCCCAGTCCGCAACAGCATCTTTGTAGGCGCTGTCGAGATAAGGCTGGATTATGGTTGGCGCGCTGCCGTGGCCATCGCAGGCGCTAAGCGTGGCGCAGAGCACGACCTCGACACCGCCGTTGGTGAACGGGATGAAGCCCGATCGGTGCTGGTTCTCGACGTCCTCGACCTCAAAGTCGTAGCCGTTGTAGACCCCGTTAGCGTCGTGGCTGCCGACATCCTCGCCGACGTCACGTGCCCAGGCCTTGACCAGCTCGTTGACGCCCTTGAAGGGCTCCAGCAGAGCGTATCGTTCTTTAAGCATCTGTGTTCTCCAGCTCTTGAATGATGCGCCATGCGCCTGCAACGACGCACTTCTCGCCCTCGATCCACCAAGGGGTTTCACCTGCGTAGCGGTCGCCATCGGCCAGGATCTCGACGCGCGTGACCTTGTTGCCGGTGCTGAGTGAGAGCCCGACGTTGATGTTCACGATCCCGCCCGGCACCTCGATATGGAGTAGGCCGCGCTCCTTGTTCCAAACGACGTTCGGTTTGGTCTTGCTGTGGAAAGTCATCACGCGGCCTCCCATTTGTCTTGAGCGACCTTCTCGGCCCGCTCGATGCAGGCGCTGTACGCGGCGCTGAAGCGGTCATCTGACCGGCACAGGCTCTCCAGCTTGTTGACAAACAGGACGACAGCCGGGTCATCCCAGGTGCCCTTGGTGTCCCTCAGCTCTTCCATGGCTGCGTCGACGACGAACACGAATTGGCGGGCCAGGGCACGCAGGTTGCAGGCGTCTTGGGCGTCGATCGCGGTCTGGAAGCGGTTGCCTAGGGTGTAGTCGGTGATCTCGATAGTTTTAGTGTTGCTCATGTCAGGCTCCTTAGGCTGGGCGTTCGATTGGGGCGTAGGCTGTCAACCAACGTTGGCCGATGACGTAGCCGACGTGCTTGGTGGTGCCGTCTGTCTTGTCGACATACATTTTGGAGATCTTGCCGCCGATCTGCTGGTGAAGCTCCTTGACGGTGCGGGCGAAAAACTTGTTGCCGTATTGGTCCAGATAGAGAACGCGAGGCCTGGTCGCTTTCGGCATTGCAGTCTCCTTCGAATATCAGCATGATTGATCAGCGTGTATGTCAACTCATAGTGGACATTCACTACGCTGTCAACTGCTATCTGACAAAAGGTTTGAGATGGCTGCCGAGCTGCGCAACTACGATCCAAGCTGGAGTGAGAAGTTCGCCGAGCTGATCTCGAAAGGGCTTGGCGGGGGCGACGAGACGCGCAGCACGGCTGAGTGGGGCCGCAAGCTGGGGAACCTAGCTGAGATGATCCCGCCCGTTGGCGCGGCGATGGGGGCCAATCGCGGGCAGAGGGCAGCTGAGCGCGGCGACTTCAAGACGGCAGCTATCGAGGGCGGCCTGGGCATGCTGGGCGGCCTGGGCGCGCCATTCTCGCACTTGTCCAAGGAGCGGGCGATCCTTGGACACGCACCCTACGAGCGAGTGCCAGGAATGCCCAAGGAGTTCACGCTGCCGTCGGGCGAGACGATCCAGGCCAAGCCGATCCCCGGCATTATCGATGCAATGGACGACTATGCGAAGAGCCGGGGCCAGAAGGCGATGGTGCCGGAGCGGTTCGAGCCGCTAGACCGCGACCGCGCCAAGCAGATCGCCAATGAGTATGACGTTGCGCCGATGTATGACCCAGCAGCCATAGCGTCTTACAAGGCGCTCGCGGACGAGACGCTCGGACAGTTTGATGCGCTCAAGGGCCGGGGCTATGAGTTCGACTTCATGAAGCAGGGGCCAGACGGCGGCATTATCGACCCGTACGCCAAGAACCCGGCGATGGGGTACAAGGATCTGGCTGAGAATAAGCGGCTCCAGATCTTCCCGACCGAGGGTGGTTATGGCACCGATGCCGCGTTCGCCGATCACCCCTTGCTGCAGCAATCAGGCCGGTCATTCGGCGATCAGCCAGCAACCTACAACGACCTGTTCCGCGCCGTGCACGACGCCTATGGGCACTTCGGCCATGGCAATGCGTTCTTTCGCGCGCCCGGCGAGGAGCGTGCATGGGGTGCCCATTCGGCGATGTATTCGCCCGAGGCCAGACCAACCATGACAGCCGAGACGCGCGGACAGAACAGTTGGGTCAACAGCGGGCCACACGCAGAGGCCAACGCCAAGGCCTCAGGCGCTGAGACGCACTTCGCAGACCAAAAAATGATCGGGATGTCACCTGCTGCCCAGTTTGAAGGCGCGCCCAAGCTGCGCCCACACGGAGATCCCTACGTTGGGGCTCTTGAGAATGCCTTCGTCAACCCGTTCGCTGCGTGGAGGGAGGACTGACACAGGCTGCCTGACATGCACAGCTGGCTCAGTGACTATGCCGCTTATGCGCAGCTGGTTTTCGATGATGTTGAGGGGGCGGATGTCGCACTTTTCCCAGGTCTTGATGACCGTCTGTCTGCCTTCGTTGTCCACCCTGAGAAGCTCCAGCGTGTGGCGATAGGGGACGAACGTGTAAAGCAGTATGGTGCGCGCAGCAGGGTGCACATCGATCTCTCGGGTTGATTAGCAAACGAATGTCAGTAGCGTCAAGCTTGCACAGCTGCGTGCGCTTGTCAACCCATAGCTGACAGAGACGGCGATGAGCGATCCGTATTACGACGACTTCAATCGCCTTCTGGAGGGCAACCAGAGGACCAAGAGCGCGCGCGGTCGTGAGGGTAAAATTTACGAGACGCCACCGTTCCCGCTGAATGTCCTGCCGATCGGCAGATACGCGAATCCAGACGGCAGAGGCGACAACAGCGAGTTCGTGCCCGCAATCCCCGGCATCCTGACGGAGCCCGGGCGGTTCACTGACGAGTATTATGCCAACCCAACGCGCGAAAACGGTGAGCGGGCTTCCGGGGCGATCTCGCAGCTGGTTGGTGGGGCCAGTCCGTTCATCAAGGCACCCGCTGGCTCGGTCGCCATGTCTGCAGCCCGGCGCGACATGCCCACATTCGACCTGGGGGACACCTGGGACCTGCCGATGGGTAACCACAGCCCGATCCCGGCACCCAAGTCGGTCGCAGCCCCAGCCATCAAGAGGGCGGACGGCGAGATCTTCGACTACGGGCACCACCGAGACGTCGCGCCGGACAACCTGCTTAATCTGCCCGAGGTCGACTACTTCAAGTCGCGCGTGAAGGTGAAACCAGACAGCGACACGGAAAAAGATCGGCGAGCTGGCATCGAGCCGGAAGGTGCAGAACGAGGTCAATCGCGCGGTCGAGCGTGGGCTGTCGGGCGAGAACCGCAACGCCTCGATGAACTGGTACAACACCGAACCACTCCGTGAGCGGTTCGGTGACCTCTATCGAGGCCCAGGCAGCTCGGACGACGCCTACCTTCGCTTCATGCAGGCTGTCGGCACGACTAGCCCGCAGAACACAGTCATGAATAACGTGTCTGAGGCCACCAAGATCATGAAGATGCTAGCTCAGGGCAAGGAGATACCCCGATCCGGCAAGGAGGCAGGCTTCTCAGGCGTTGCTGCCGACACACGCGCCATCCTGAGCCGCAAGAAGTTCGGCCAGGAGGGGGGCTACAACGTCAAAGACAGCCAGAAGACCGAGCACTTCGGGCGATCGTTGGCAGGCGATCAATCTAAGGCCGTCGTCGACGCACACGCCATGCGGACGCTGTCTATGGCCCAGAAAGATCCGCGCTACCTGACCAACTCGATCCGCTACCAAGCCGACCACGGTGGGTACGAGAACTACAGCCCACGCGACCTACTGGCCAATGGCGAGACGTCGATGAAGGAGCTGTTGACGCGCCCAACGATGTGGATGTCGGCCCCTACAGACGCTGCCTACGGCCTCGCGGCAAAGCCCTATCACAAGGCAGCAGACAAGTTCGGGCTCGCCCCAGGGCAGGCTCAGGCGGCTGCGTGGTACGGCAACGCCGACAAGACCGGCGTCAAGACGACCCCACACACGTTCAACGAGTTGTTTGAGCAGCGCCTACGCGAGAATGCCCTGGCGATGAACAAGTCGCCGGAGGAGCTGCTCGACGACGTCATCAATGGACGGGCTCACCTAGACATGTCTGGCGTCCCCATGCCGACACAGCTTCCATTCACGCGTGACGAGCAGATCGACTGAGATGCTGGACCTCGACGACATCGAAAACGCCGATCTGAGCCAGCTAACGCCTATGGAGCGTCGCGACCTGATCCAGGCGCTGGAGGTGATGCACAAGGACAAGCGCAAGGGCGACATCGTCGAGTACGCGGCGCACATCGAGGTGCCCGGCGCGCCCAGCAAGATGAACTTGAATGACCGGCAGAAGATGCTGGCCCGCAAGGCCCAGATCGACATGCTGAAGATCAACAGCGGGGTCAAGGTCGAGATCCCCGAATACGACTTTGAGAAGGACGAGGTCGACGAGGGGGAGTTCTATCCCAAACAACTCGACATCCCCGAGCACGGCGCAATGATCCTGTCTGCCGTCCAGGGGATGATGGAGGAGATGCCGGTCGAGGGGCCGCTCACCAATGGCCACCAGGGCATCGTCCCCGACGGCATCATGTTCTTCTTCAGCCCGGGCTCAGCCAAGTCGACTTACGCCAGCGTGATCGCGCCGACCTACGTCATGGGGCGCTTCCCTGGCACCGACGTGATTGGCACCAGCTATGGGTCCGAGCTGGCCAAGCGGTTCGGTCGCCGGGTGCGTTCGATCTGCCGGTCAGACAAGTATGCCGCGCAATGGGATACTCAGTTGACGGGCGATAACCAAGCGGTCGACGCATGGTCGCTGATGAACGGCTCGACCTACCGCGCCGTCGGTATCCTGGGCGGCGTCACCGGTAACCGTGCTGACCTGCTGATCATCGACGATCCGATCGCGGGCCGTGAGGAGGCCGAGAGCGAGATCATCCGCGAGAAGACCAACGCGGCGATGAAGGACGACCTGTTCACCCGTCTCAAGCCGGGCGGCAAGGTGCTGCTGATCCAGACGCGGTGGCACGAAGACGATCCCGCCGGTCACCTACTTGGCGAAAAGTGGGAGGGTCAGAGCGGGCTCTGGAGGGGCACTGACGGTCGCTGGTGGTTGGTGTTCTGCTGCCCGCTGATCTGCGACGCACTCGACGACCCGCTCAATCGCCGCCTGGGCGAGCGGATGTGGCCGCAGTGGTTCACTGACCGCTATGTCGAGCTGGCCCGCGCCATGGGCGAGCGTGCCTGGAACAGCTTGTACCAGCAGAAGCCAGCGGCCAGCGAGGGTATCATCCTCCTGCGCAAATATTGGAAGTGCTGGCCGCACGGCAAGCCGGATCCAACGCAACAGCAGAAGGACCGACCCGGCGACGTCGAGCCCCCAGAGCATTGGGCGCAGTGCTGGCTGGTCTACGATACGGCGTTTGAGGATGGTCAAGACAACGACTATTCAGCTATGACGGCCTGGGTCAGCTTCACCAAGGAGAAACCGGGCAAGCGCCAGATCCGCCTCAAGGACAGCGACGATAAGACCGACCCGATTCAGCAGCAGGTGATCATGCTTGGGGCGTGGCGTGGCAAGGTGAAGGCGGTCGACCTGTTCGACATCGTCAAGCAACACGTCAAGTTCTTTCGACCTGAATGGGTCATCGTCGAGAAGAAAGCGTCCGGCATCCAGCTGCTGCAGGAGCTGCGGCGCGAGCGGTCGCGGTACGTCGATGAGCAGGGTCTCCACTACCCGGCCATCGTCGAGTGGCTGCCGCCGTTCCCGCCTGGGGCCAACGGCAAGGTGCCGCGCGCTCACGCCGCGTCCGTGGTGCTCGCCTCCGGCTCTGTCTGGTACCTGCCCGGCCCAATGACGGCTGGCGTGATCAAAGAATGCGCCGCATTCCCGAACGGCAAGCACGATGACTGGACCGACACGGTCACCAGCTCCCTGATCTGGTCACGCAACGTCAACCTGCTCGATAGGCCCAGCGACAAGCTGGACAAGCACGAAAAAGAAGACCTTGAGCGCGGCGAATTTGACCGCCGCACCGAGGGCCGTGGCTTGTACGGGCGCAGCACCAACAAGAAAACGCGCCATGTGCCCAGGCTTTATGGGCGCTCGGTCACCAATGCCTCGGACGTCGATGACGACGACGGCGACGACTTCTGATCTTTTTTGTCCACTGACGGTTGACAGACCGGAGTTGGTCCTGTATGGATGATCATGCATTAGATCAACTCACAGGAGACGAATATGACTGCATTCAAGGAAATCCAAGCTCGCCACAACCGCGCCCAGGTCACGACGCTCGCCTGGAAGCTTGTGGCGGCATCCCACCGCTGCGTTTTGACCGACACACAGGCGATCGTGGTGGCAGCCATCGCCGACTATGAGGCGGCAGGCGTCAAGCCCAACCAGCGCCAGCTGATCCAGGCGACCGGCATCGACCGCTCGACGGTATCGAACGTCATCCGCCGCTTGGTTGAGTACGACATCGTCAAGCGCGTCCGTCGCAAGGCCGACGATCGCGCCTGGGACGTCGCGCTGACCGACAAGGGCAAGGCCGAGGCCGGAAAGATCGACCAGATCGCCAAAAAGGTGATCGACCTCACCAAGGGCGTCAATCGCACCGACGAGCTGAAGATTGCCGCCTGATCGGTAGCATCAAAACTGGGAGACGACAAAATGGCCGACTTTACTGTCACCAACCATGGCTCGATCCGCATCCTGCAGGCGCTCACGGAGGCCGCAGAGGACTGGGTCGACGAGCACATCCCCAGTGACGCGCAGACGTGGGGCCGAAACGGCATCGTCGTCGAGCCTCGCTACATCGGCAACATCATCGACGGCATCGAAGGCGACGGCCTGACTGTGGGGGCACTATGAGCAAGCAACCCAGCGAACTAAGCAAGCGGATGTTTGCGCAGCTGATCCTCGCCGCGATCGATGGCACCCTTGGCCTTGTGCAGACGAAATGCGCACACACGGGACGGGACTTGGCGGTGCTTGTCGTCATGGCTGGCGACGAAGAGTCCGGTGACTTCAGGGCGACCCCTCCAGACAGCGTTTTACAACGCTGAAGTGACCGTCAGGAATAAAGCGATCTGAATTAGTCAACTAATGGTTGACACACGTCAGATAGTCAGCTATGAGCTGACATCACATAAGATCAAGGGGAAAAGATCATGACAGTAGATTGCACCATCGCCCAAACCCTGCTCAACGCATGGCTTGAGGCCGTTCAGACCCACGTTCACCAGCACCGCAGCAAAACGCTCAACCTGTCCTTCGACAAGGGCGGCAAGAAGTACCTGCGAGTCGTCGAAAGCGAGGGCGAGCACCATCGTTCGGTGTTCTGCTTCATCGAGTTGTCGACCGGCAACATTCTGAAGGCGTCCGGCTGGACGACGCCAGCCAAGGGCGTGCGCGGCAACATCGCCGACACGAACTACTCCATCGGCAAGGGGATCACGGCTTACGGGGGCGCGTACGCCAGATGATCACAGGCCTCCTTATCCTCATCGGTGTAGGCGCGCCAGCCGCCCACACCCTCCTCTGGCTTCTGGCGCAAGGCCTCGCGAGGGCACCAGATGACGAATAAAACACAGCCCCAGGTAGACAGGCTACGCTCTCTCCTGCGCGTGGTGACGCCAACGACGGTCGTCAACTCGCTGCTGTACGAGCTGGAGGACGTCTGTGACGCCCTCATCAGATCTGGCCGTGTCCACCCGACCGAGGCCAAGGCCATCGCCGAGGCTAAGCTGGCCGCTCGCCTTGCCTGTGCGGCAGCCATGGTATCGCTCGGTGGGACCGGCCCCATCATCAAGCTGTTGCGGGCGCAAATTGATCAAGTCTACATGCGGCAGAAACAACTGAGGGTGCGTTTTCCACGACCAAAGTCAGCCAAGAGTTGACGTTTTGAGCGAATAACCTCACGGTCGCCGCAATTGATCAACTCAGAGGGAACAATGCGAGCACCCGTATCACAAGCGATCCAGTATTACGCCGGGCAGCGGCCTGACTTTGTTTTGGGCGAGGACGAGTACCGCGCCCACGACGCCACCCAGTCATGGGCCGACAATGGCGACAACTCCGCAACGCTTGATGAGCTGATCCAGCGAGCGCTGGAGAGCATGCGCGAGCAGGTCAGTGCCGAGATGAACGCCTACGGGGCCGAGCAGGTCAAACAGGCCGTTATGGACTACGTCGGCAACGGCTATGGCGACATCGCCGCGATCGACGGCAGGCTGTGCTTTGTGTTCGACGCCAGTTCGCAGGCGGCACCGTTCCGCGCCTGCTGGAACCTGCAGACCATGATCACCAACGCGATCCGGGATGCTGAGGGCAAGGGCGACGTGCCGACCCTGCAGAGCCTACAGCAGTTCATCGGTACGCTCGCAAACTCGTTTCGCGCCCCCGTCGCCGCCCCAGCCGCAACCCGCACCCAGCAAGGCCGGGTCGCCCCCACCAAACCGGCGGGTGGCCGTCTCGGGGCGCGCCCCCGCTAAGCGCATTCCGTCATTGATCACCAGGAGGCCGACACATGCAGATCACCAAGGGGATCGCCAAAGCCATGGCCCGGGCGGCGATGGAGGCCCGCTGCCTGGAACTGGCCCGCGAGGAGACGACGAAAGCGCGGGATCTGGCGGCGCAGTTCGAACGGGTGATGATGGGCCAGGAGAAAATGTCGCCTGACGGCATGATGTACGTCGGTGCGGTCATAACGGCGCGGGCCGCGACGCGGTTCCTCGTGCCGTTCCACGGCGAGTGTCTGTGTGGGGAGTGTGAGACGCGCGTCCCGCTCGACGACGCCATGAACATGCTCGCCATCGCATTCGATGACGTAGCGCTAGAAGACACCAAAACCCTTGGGAGAGCCTGATGACAGAAGACCTTAAGCCGCTGCCGGTGCAGGGCTACACTGCCCAGTCGACCGATAAGGTCGCCCTGGTGAACGAGAACAAGGATCTGGAGGAGCGCGTGCTGCGCCAGCTCGATAAGATGGGCAGCCTGAACGGCACGCACGTCCCCGGGCAAGCTAATCTTCCAATCGACCCGCGCATGCTGGCCCTGGCGCGCACCAAGATCCAGGAAGCTTTTATGTGGGCAAACCGCGCCGTGTTCCAGCCGACCCGCATCAACCCGCCAGAGGACCGCATCAACCAGCCAGAGGACAGCCAGTGATCAACCTCGTCACCTTCATCCATGACCACTGGGCGTGGTCCAAGAGAACGTTCGGCGAGGGCGACCGCACCGAGGGCCTGCTGCGCCACATCGAGCGCGAAAGCGACGAGGTGCGGCAGGCGCACACGCCAGATGCCGCGCTCGGCCAGTGGGTCGACATCATCACGCTCGGCATCGACGGCGCACTGCGCGCCGGTCACACCCCGCTGGCGGTCGCCCAGGCGTTGGTCAACAAGCAGACGCTGAACCGCTCGCGCCGCTGGCCACCCCTGATCAACCAGATCCCCGATCAGCCTACCGAACACTACCGCGAGGGCGACACCAGTGCTTGACCTGCTGATCTATGTGCCGATCCTGGCCGCGCTATTTATTTTGATGGGACGATAAATGAGCCAGCCTGCCATCCCCGAGCCGCGCAAGATGTCGGTGGACGAGGTCCGTGGAGCCGAAGAGGCCGCAACGCATCTCGTCCACGCCATGTTGACCGGCATCGAGACCATGGCGGCTGGCAACAAGCTGGTGTCGATGCCGCGTGCTCGACGAGGCGATGGCGCGGTTCCTGCTCGACATCAAGCTGGAGCTTGGGGACAAGATGGCCGAAAGCGCCGCCGCCTTCCTGATCAAAACCCTGATCTGTTACCTGCCAAAAGATCGCCATGACCGGGTCAAGGAGGCATTGGGCTAAAAAGGAGATTTACAATATGTTGAAAATTAACATCAATGCTGTCGTCGAGGCCGTCGCCGTCGCGCTTACTGAGGCGACCAACAAGAGCGGTTTGCCAATTGCTCTGCGGGTGGATTTGGATCGGCTGAGGGACAAATGCACCGCCATGTTGATTGACGTGACGAATGGTGAGGAGGTAGTGCAAAAGTGACAGGCACCTGGAAGCCACCCACAGGGCTGACGCCGATGGCACGGGCGACCCTTGAGGTCCTGCGTATGAGCCTGCGGATCCGTCCGCACCCGATGATGAGCCGGGCCTCGCCCATCGCCCTGTACGCGCAGCAGCGCAAGTGGGTGCGCCTATGAAGAGGCCGGACATCACACGCAAGAGACAGCTGGAGGCAATTCTCGCTGACGCGTTGCGTGATCAGTGTGGCTGCTTTGATCGAGGTGACGGCGTCGTCGTCATCAACGTCTTGGAGCTGGCTCCGAACGGCGTCGTCCACCTGCAGCTCGGCACGATAGCTGACCGAATTATGGAAATCGAAAAGTGAGATGCCGCAACCGCCTGATCATGCACGGGGCCAAGACATGCCCCAGGACGTGCTTGCTGTGTGGACTTGGGCGACCGTGTGTCTGGGGCTGGCCTGACCCCATCAAAAAAAGGAGAAGATCACGATGGACCTGCCGAAAGGGTGGCCAATGATGGTTATGGACCTGAAGCAGCTGGTTGGCGACGTGCGTGTCGACCACATCCTCAACCCGAGCCCGCACCACGCCCTGGAGGACGCGATCTTGACCAAGAACGCGCACGAGTGGTTCCTGCGCCGGGGTTGACGCCCAAAACGAATACCACCATCCATTGACCTTGTCCGCCGAAAGGCGGCTCCCGGACTGACAACTCGTTGCTGCTGCTGCTTCCAAACCCAGTTTGAGGGACAGCAATGCCGCGCCTCGGCCAAACACGTCAGCAATCCTATACGGCAGCCGATCTCGGCATGCCGATGCCTGACAACGACATCATGGTCGACCTGGGCGAGGGCGAGAACCCACTGCACTCGACGTTTGAGATGGACGCCGACGGCAACGTCGACGAGGCTGGCTTCAATGCGCCGAGCCTGATGGACACCCCCGAAACCCACGGCGATAACCTCGCCCTTGTGCTCGACGAGGACCACCTCGACAAACTCGGCCAGGACATCGCCATGATGGTCGAGGACGACATCGAGGAGCGGCGTCCGTGGCGTGAGCGATTTGAGCGCGGCCTTGAGATGATGGGGTTAATCGAAAGCGACATCGACGACGGCCCCTTCCCTGGCGCGTCCAATGCCGTCCACCCCCTGCTGATCGAGGCTGTCACCCAGTTCTGGGCGCGTGCCATGGGCGAGCTGTTCCCGCCTGAAGGCCCATGCAAGGGCAAGGTGATGGGGGCGCAGACGGAGGACAAGAACGCCCGGGCCGAGCGCGTCGCCGAGTACATGAACTACGAGATGACGATCGAGGACGAGGCCTACATCCAGGAGACCTCGCGTCTGCTCTGGCATGTCCCGTTCCACGGCAACAGCTTCCGCAAGACCTACCGCGACCCGATCCTGCAGCGCAACGTTGGCATCTACGTGTCGGCCAATGATCTGATCGTGCCTGCCGAGGCCACCAGCCTCAAGACTGCGCAGCGCTTCACGCACCGCATGTTCAAGTCGAAAAACGAGCTGACCCGCCTGCAGATTGTCAAGCACTATCGCAAGGCTGACATCGATCTGCCGACCGACGAGACGCGCGACGAGATCATGACGGCGAACGACGAGATGAGCGACGCCGCACCCGATGGCGACGACAAGTCGAACCGCTACGAGATCTTTGAGACCTGCATCGACATCGACCTGGAGGGCGACGACCACGTCGACGAGAACGGCGAGCCGACCGGCTTGGAACGCAGTTACGTCGTGTCGATCGAGCGCGCCAGCCGCAAGGTGTTGGCGATCTATCGCGCCTGGGACGAAGACGACCCGATGTGCAACCGCAAGGTCTACATCGAAAAATATGATTACATCCCCGGGCCGGGCTTCTATGGCCTCGGCCTGTTTCACTGCATCGGCGGACTTCAGACGGCAGCGACCGGCGCGATCCGCGTCCTCCTCGACAGCGCGGCGTCCGCGTCGCTCTCGGGCGGCTTCATCAGCAAAAACGCCAACATCAAGGGGCAGCGGCTTATCTCGACGCCGGGCCAGTGGATCCCGGTCGACGCGACCACCGAGGACCTCAAAAACGCCTTCTTCCCGCTGCCGGTCAAGGAGCCCTCTCCGGTCCTGATGCAGATGGTCGCCCACCTTGAGGGAGCCGCGCAGCGGTTTACGGCGACCACTGAGTTGATGACCGGCGACGAGAGCCCCAAAAACGCGCCGGTCGGCACAACCCAGCAGATGATCGAGCAGGGTGGGAAGGTGATGTCGACTATCCACCGGATGGCTCACGCGTCGCTCGGGCGCGAGCTGCGCCTGCGCTACGAGCTGTGCCAAAAGTACGTGCCGGAGGGCGGCTACCCCTACGAGGTGTCGGGCCAGCAGCGCACGGTCTACGTCGACGACTTCGCGCCCGGCGTGTCGGTTATTCCGGTGTCGGACCCAAACATCTTTTCGACGCAGCAGCGCATGGCGCAGGCGCAGGGCGTGTTCCAGATGGCGGTCGAGACCGGCGTGGTGCCGATCAAGATCGCTGCCCGGCGGATGCTGCAGGCGATGCGCGTACCCGACATCGACGAGCTGCTGCCAGCAGACCCCAAACCAATCAGCTACGACCCGATCGGCGAGGTCCAGGCGATCATGCTGGGCAAGCCAGTGATGGTCACGCCGGAGCAGAACCATGTCGCGCACCTTCAGGTGCTGTGGGCATTTATGTCTAACCCGCAGTATGGGGGAAATCCCGAGGTCCAGAAGCAAGTCGGCCCGGCAGCGATTGCGATTATCGGCCAACATATGGCCTACGCCTGGGCGACCCACGCCCGTGGCCTTGGCGCGCCTGCTGGTTATATGGACCCACAGAGCGGTCAGATGTCTGGCAACACGCCGCCAGAGCAGATCGCGGAGGCTGTCGCCCAGATGGCTCCTGCGCTCGCTCAGGTGGCTGGGCTACCGGTTCCAGCCGAGGAGGGCAAAGACGGCAAGGGCCAGAACGAGATCCAGATCGAACGCGAAAAGCTCCAGATCGAGCGCGAGAAGCATCAGCAGGGCATGCAGATGCAGCAGGAGAAGCACCAGTTCGAGCTGCAGCGCGAGCAGGCCAAGCTACAGGCCGAGCAGCAGATGGCGCGGCTCAAAGCCGAGACCGCTCATATGCAGGCGCAGATGAAGGCGCAGATCGACCAGCAGAAGAGCGAGCTGGAGATGCAGACCCAGCAGCGTCAGGCTCAGATGCAAGAGCAGCAGATGCAGACCGACATGCAAATGCAGCGCGTGCAGTCCGAACAGCAGATGCACATGGACGCACAGTCAATGGAGCAGGAACAAGCCATGGGCCAGCAGAAGATGGCCATGGAGGGTCAGCAGATGGAGCAGGAGGGGCAAATGAAGGCCCAGTCGGCTCAGCAGGACATGCAGATCAAGCAGCAGCAATCGCAGCAGCCGCGCGGCAACAAACTCAACCACCTCCGCAACGATCCATCACAAGGACAGTAAGATGCCTCCTCAGAGCCCGTTTGCAGCCGCTCCAGGCGGACCAATGCCTCCAGGTGGAGGCATGCCCCCAGGCGGTCCAGCCCCTGGCGGCATGCCTGAAGGCCCTGGCGGCGATCCCATGGAGATCCTCGCCGCTATCGCCGAGGCACTCGCCCAGGTGACCCAGATGATCCAGGAGCTGGCGGCAGCCCTTGGTGGCGATGAGCAGCCCCAGGATCCAATGATAGAAGGCCCAGGTGGCCCGCCTCCTGGCGGCATGCCTCCACAGTAATCGATAAAGGTGTTTGATGGCGGCCCAGTCCCCCTTTGTGCGCGATGAACAGCTGTACGACGCCATGGGCAATCCAATCCCTGGATCTGCCGGGATGGACTATGGCGACGGCAGCGGCAACATGACCGGCGAGCTGTCTCCAGAGCAGTGGGCAGCTGTCCAATCGACTGCGGGCAACTTCGCGCGGACAGCTGGGAACGTTGGGGCTGAATTGACGGGGATCCCGTCCCTGGGTCGTGCCGTCGAGTCAGGTGGTGATGCGTACACGTCATATCAAAATGGCGAATACGGCGACATGGCTAAGCACGGAGCAAATTCAGCCGGTAACGCCATTGCTGGCTTGCTTCCGACCGCAGCCATACTGCGCGCCATTGGTGGCGCACGCGCAATTGGCGCAGCAGGGGCTTCGGCTACCCTCACGACGGCGGCAGAGGCAGCCGATGGCGTACAGGGCGCAGCCACACGCCGGTCGGATGCTGTTTCATCCAACCCGCAAATTGTAAAGATGCGCAAGAGCCTGGAGGACCTCGATAGGACCGACCCGGGGCTGAACGACCTCATCAAGCAGCGCGATGCGCAGCAGCAGAGATTGCGGGACCTGGACAAGCCCAACGGCGTGAGGGCTGGGCAAGCCAAGCAAATCCGCGAAGACGCCGGTGGCCAAGTCAAGACCCTGACTCAGCAAATCGAAACGTACCGCAACAGCGGGCCGCTGGCACAAGCCAAAGAAGCTGCGCGCAAGGCACTTGCCGACGAAGAGACCCGCGTGGGCGACGAATGGCAAGCCCAGGCCCCCATTCGCGATCGGCTACCATGGGCGGCTCCCGCAGCCATGGTTGGCTTCACCGCGCTTGGGACTGCGATCCCTGCCATTGGCGCTGTGCGAAAGACGGCAGCAGGCCAAACCCTCAAGACCAAGGACTACCTGACCGGCGGAGCCATTGGGGGCGGCATGGCGCTAGAAGGCAAGGCCCTGCCCGATGAGTGGGATGCTGCCGTCTACGACACGGGCACCCGGGCGCGCGATCAGGCCATTAAAAATTTGACCGGCATGATTGACGACCCGCTACATCAGTCGCTGCCATCGTTTCTTGGTGGCTCGCTAATGGCCGTGGGCGGACAAAAGCTCATCAACGCCGCGCGGGCACCCATCCAGCCGACATCGGCAAAGGATATGGCAAGGAACGCCAAACGTAACGCAGCTGAGGACAAGCTTCGTGCAGACGGGTTTGACCCAGAGCAGCGCCCGGCCATGCCGATCCGCAAGCTCAAGGCAGAGGACGTTCCCTACGAGCCAGTGCCCATTCAGCGCAAGCAGATCCCGCCGTTTGCGGCAGATCAGCCTAAAACGGCGCTTTCTGTCCGTGACGAAACTCGTACGCCCGGCGGCGGCTCGCAATATCAGTCGGGGGGTCAAGGCTTTGCACAAACTCCTCGAAACGGCGATGCTCCAGGAGATCGTGCTCGTGTTGCCACTGGCGAGGCATCCAATCGTACGGCAGATACTGGCGCAGAAGCCACTCGATCAAGCCCTGACGGCGGGCTTCGGGGACCTCCGCCACTTCCGCCTCAAGGACAGGCGCGTTCTCCTGAGGAGATAATGGCTGCCTTTGGTCAGCCAGTCCCAAGGGGTGCAACCGGATCGGATCTGGTAACGTCGTCATCTAAGCCTCCATTCGCAAAAGCAGACCAAACACAACCCTACACGCGCGACCCGAGCCAGACCATGGGGCGCGATTTATTTGAACCGAAAACCTCGTCCGGGGAGTTCACGCGCGACCCGAGCCAGACCATGTCCAAGAGCCTGTTCGACAAGGCCGCAGGTCGCCACAGTGCGCAGGACGACCTCCTGTCGAGCATTGGCGACAAACTGCGCCACATCGACGGCATGTCGCCCCTGAACCACGCCCTGAATGTCAAGGGCGGCCCAGGTCGCGCCCAGGCCATCGAGGAGGTGCGTCGGCGCGCCGGTATCCCGGCTGGCCCGATGGCCGATGAGACCGTCGGCAAAGTAGCCAAGAAGACGCAGGGCTACCTCAACCGATCGGGCGGCGATGTCGAGGAGGCTAAAAAGGCGATTGCCGCAGATCGCGGTCTTGGCAAGATCACAGCTGCGGCAGCTGGCGCAACGACGGCAGCGGCGACCGGCAGTGATACCAGCGAGGCACGCGCAGGCCTGTTTGGGGGTCGCGGCCACGAGGCTGCTGGACACTCGGCAGAGCACGCCAAGGCTCGGTCGGCACTGCACCAGAAACTCGATACTGAGGGGCATCCGGTTATCTCCGAAGCGGTACAAAGAATTGTCGACCAGAACAAGATCGTCTCCCCGCACCGGCTGGCAGCCGAGCTGCGCGCCAGCCATGGGGACCGGTTTGAAGGGGTTAAAACCAACACGCGGGAGGCTGCAAAGATCCTCCGGCGGATGGGCTTCACTGACGAGGACTAATTCGATACATAGTCATTCAGCTGATGTCAACCATCAGTGGACAATAAATTTTGCACTGAATGGTTGACGATCCAAACGAATACCAACATCGAGAATGGACCCGCACGATCCGGCTCAGACGTCCCCGAAAAATGAGGGACTGAGATGTTGGAAGACTTTGTTGCCGACCTGAAAAAATCCATCGAGGCGTTCCGTCACGCCGAGATCAGTGCACTTATCGCCTGCCAGGGCGGTGACGGACGTCACGAGCACCTGCGGGGCCGTATCATTGCGGCACAGCAGATCGAGATCATGGTCAAGGACCTGTTCGACACGAAGTACAACAAGAACCACGAGGACGACGAGGCCCGTGCGCCGATCTCGCGTAACGGCATCCACGCGCCCGGCAACCGCCGTCTGGGGGCACGCGTATGAATCAGCAGATCATCCGTGCCGCCGGGCACCTCGCCACCGCCAGCGCCATCAACACCGAGGGCTTGATCCACGATATCGACACGCCGGTCCCGGAGCACAAGCTCAGGGTGCCACTGTGGAAGATCATGGCCATGCCGGTCGGCATCCGCCGCACATCCCGGGGCGGCATCATGCTGCCCGACGAGACCATCGACGTTCAGAACTGGACGCACCAGCTCTATAAGATCGTCGCGGTCGGCAATCACGTGTTCCGTGGCAAGGCCTACGAGAGCTACGACATCACCGAAGACGAGCGGCCCCAGATCGGTGACCTCTGGATCATCGACAGCAAGCAGCCGCGCCGGTTCCAGTACAAGGGCCACACCTTCGTGGTGATTACTGACGACAGTCTCAACGTCAGGGTTGACCCATCGGACGTCGAGAATTTGAAATTCAACGGCATCGAGCTTTGAGGGGGCTGACATGAGCATGACGCACCAGCAAGACCGTCGGCGGGCACCACCTCCCCGCGTCGCGCGCGTCCATATCGGTGACATGGACCGCCAAGGCACCATCAAGTGGTTCGACGACGACAAGCGCTTCGGCTTCATCAAAACGCCGAGCGGTACCGACGTGTTCCTGCACTTCTCTGTACTCAAGAAATACGGCGTCAACCCCCGCCAGCTGGTCGAGGGCGTCAAGGTCCGCTTCAAGCTCGATGATGCACCCCGGGGCGCACGCCCCGAGGCACTCGCTATCGCGCTCGCCTGATCCCCTGACGGGGCTTCTATGGGCACTACTGCTGCTGCTTCAAAAAACCAACGGGCCGGTGTGCCCCTATGAGTGGAAAAGCAGATGCCTCCTATTGCTGATGATGATGACCTGCTCGTCGATCTTGAGGACGATCTTGAGGAGAGTTTTGGCGACGATGATGGCCCGCTACAGCTTGAAGACCTGCGACAGGGCCAGCTTGAGGTTGACGAGCTTCCTGACGGTCTGAATGAGGAGTCCCAGGCCCCCGTCGCGCGCCAAGGTCGCCAGCAAGTCGTCGATGACGACGGTGACTTTGACTACGACGGCAATCAGCGGGTCGTGGAGGCCGAGAACCGCGCCCGCACCGCTGAGGCGAACGCGGTATACACGGAGGCCCGCGCCCGCGCAGCCGTCTACTCCCAGCAACGTGATACCGCCAAGGTAGCGCTGGAGACGGTCGGCACTAAGTTGTCCGAGGCCCAGCAGCAGCTGGTCTACGCCCGCGAAAACGGCGACGTCAACGCTGAGATCCGCGCGCAGAACATGATCGACGAGATCAAGACCCTGCGGTCTCAGATTGAGCATACGGCGAGAAACATTCCCGATCCCGGCCAAGTCATGCAGGAGGGCGAGGCTAAGGCGCGCGGCATCCTGGCGCAAGAGGCACAGGGCAAGCGGGTCGGGAACGGCATCCAGGCGCGGCACCCATTGGCCGAGCGGTGGGCTACCTCAAACAAGACCTGGATGACGACGAACAAGCGAGCCAACGACTTCGTCATCAGCCAGTCGAGCGTCTTGACCCGCGACGGCTGGGATCCCAACACGCCGGGATTCTACAGCGAGCTGTCGCGCCGCGTGCAGAACGCCTTCCCCAAACTCAAGGTGGGCACCATCCAGGCCCCCAAAAAGACGCCGGGCAACCGCACGGCGTCACGTGGGCCAGTCGCCCCGACCCGCTCCTCGTCCGGCGGGGGCGTCTCTCAGCGGCAGGCGCAGAACGGGACCAAAACCTACACGCTCACGGTCCCTGATCAGGCCGCGATGAAGCGGGCCAACCTGGACCCCAAGAACCCAATCCACCGCAAGGCCTTCGCGAAGGCCCGCATCGAAGGCAACAAACGCGCCATGCAGCGCTAAGAGGGACTGACACATGGCACGAGTTTATGAGCGCACTGGCGAGATCGACGTTTTCGAGCGCGCACGCCCAACCATTATCCGGCACGCCACCCACGAGACGCGTGACGCGGAGGCGACCCGCGTCGATCAGCGGGTCGAGACCAACCCGGCGAGGTGGATCAACCCCAGCTCACTGGATGCGCCTGAGCCGCGCCCCGGCTACGTCCAGCGTTGGGTCGTCGACGGCACCGACCCGAGTGCCGACAAGAACGCCAAAACCACCTGGGGCAAGAAGCTGCGCGAGGGCTGGGCCCCGCGCGACCCCAACACAATTCCAAGCCAGCTTCGCCAGACCTACGCGTCGGCCAAGCTGAGCACCGGCCAAGGCGTCATCGGTGTCGCCGGGTTGGTGCTGTGCGAGATGCCACGCCAAGTCGCCCTGCAGCGCTACCACGCTATGGGCGACTCGGTCGACCGGCTCGGCGCGTCCCTGCCTGAAAGCACGGATGCGCTGCGTGAGAGGGAGCGGAAGCGGAACCGCGTTGGGGACCTTGAGGTCACCGACAAGGTGAAGAGCCTGCGGGGTCGTGCCCCCACCATGGTTGAATAAAAATCTGAACACAGAGGACCAGACAAATGGCTAACGCTCTTTACCCGTTTGGTTTCCGGATCGCGCGCCATATGTCGGCGCTCGGTCAGGAGCTGAATGACTACGCTCTCAACCCCGCCACCGCTGTCTCGATCGCGGTCGGCGATGCCGTCAAATCAGATGGTGCCGGTGGCATCACGAAGGCCGCAGCCGGTGACGCGCTCCTCGGCTTCTTTGCTGGCGCTTGGATTACCACGCGCGGGCAGTTCGGCGGCAGCCAGAACTTCGCGGCCAATGGCCAGATCCCGTATTTCAAGGTCTGGATCCCCGGCTCGGTCCTTCTCCCGCCCGGCTCCTCGCTGCGCTGTCAGGTGCACGACGACCCCAACATCCTGATCGAAGCCCAGTGCTCGCAGACGATCACTCGCGCCGACATCGGCAGCTTCGTCGATCTCGTCGACGCAGTCCCCGACACGGTGTTTGGCCGCTCCAACCAGACGGTCGGCACCCCTGGCGGCACGGCCAGCCAGTTCCGGATCGAGAAGGTCCTGGAGCAACCAATGCGCAACGTGAACCCGGCCTACACCGCTGACACTATCGGCTACTCGCTCTCGGGTGAGGGGCGGTATGCCTTGGTGCAGCTGCGGATGGTCAAGCATGAGCGTGGCGGGGCCGCGATGGCCATCGCGGTCTAATCGCGCCAGCCTGTCAACCAACAGCTTACACAAGGAACACTCAAATGGTTATGACCCGTGCGCAATTCGCGCGAGACCTTCAAGATGGAATTAATGCCCACTTCGGCATGGCCTACGACACCTGGGAACCCGAATACACGAAGTTCACTGAGAAGCGCACGTCCAAGCGTGCGTATGAAGAAATGGTGTTGCGCGTCGGCCTGGGCGAAGCCCAGGAGAAATCCGAAGGCGGCATGATCACGTTCGACCAGGGCGCGGAAGGCTACACCTCGCGTGTCGACTTTTATACATACGCCTTGGCGTTCGCGATCACCGAAGAGGCTATCGACGATAATCTCTACGCGGATCTTTCGGAAATCTACGGCAAGGAGCTGGGCAAGGCCCTGCAGCATGCCAAGGAAGTTCGTGGGGCCGGGCTGTTCAACAACGCGTTCAATTCGAACTACACTGGCGGCGATCAACAGGCGCTCTGCTCGCCCACGCACCCGCTCTACTCCGGCGGCGTCTACAGCAACACGCTGGCGACGCCTGCTGACATCTCCGAAGAGGCCCTGGAGGACGCGTGCATCCAGATCTCTGGCTACGTGAACGACCGCAACCGCCCGATCGTGGTCAAGCCGAAGAAGCTGATCATCCCACGCCAGCAGACGTTCACCACGCAGCGCATCCTGAAGACTACGGGGCGCGTCGGCACGGCCAACAACGACATCAACGCGATCAAGGACGGCGACTACATCCCCGACGGCTTCATGGTCAGCCACTACATGGTCGACCCTGACGCATGGTTTCTCAAGACCGACTGTGACCTTGGCCTGATGTTCTGGCAGCGGAAGGCGGTCAAGAAGGGCATGGAGACGGACTTCCGGACTGGTAATATGTTGTATAAGACATCAGAAAGATTTGGCTTCAGTTTTGGAGATCCACGTTGCCTTTTTGGGTCGACTGGGTCGCCGATCTGAGCCTGTCGACCGATAGCTGACAAGGAGGGCGTGGCGATGGATGGTTTTGACTTTGGTGACCTGTTGGACGAGGCGTTTGAACGCGCCGGTCTCGACCCGGCATCGATCAGCCATCGCCACCTCAACTCGGCCCGCAGATCGCTCCTGCTGCTGAACACGATCATCGAAAACGAAGGCGGAGGCCGGGCGACTGCTGAGTACCGCGAAGACACCGTTGTGATCCCGTTGCCGACCGGGCGCGGCGCGGTGACATTGCCTGACGACACGATCGACGTCATGGCTTGCCAGCTCCTGTTCCCGAACAGCCTGCCGCTGCCGCTGGCCCGCACCACGCGGGAGGATTACTTCACACTTGCCAGACCGACCCACCTCGGCAGCCCCAGCCTATTCTGGGTGTCGAAGTCGCTGCCCGGCGAGCTAACGCTGTTCGAGCCCACCCTCGTCTCTGGCTGGGGAGCAGCCGCGTTCTCGCAGGCGGCTGGCGGCAACGTCACCTCACTGGCTGGCAAGAAGGTGTTGGTGCTGTGGCCGCAGAATGGTCTATCGGGCGTATCGGTACAGGTTACGCGCCTTCGCGACATCGCCATGCCGGTCGGCATGGGAGACGCAATCGATGCTCGCCGCAACTGGTGGGAGACGTACTGCCAGGGCTTAGCGGCCCAGCTTGCCGCGAAGTGGAACCAGCCTGCTGCTGGGCCGCTGGAGGCTAAATTCATGCGGACGCTGCGCAGCCGTTTCCAGGACGAGAACCACGGGCCGGTGCAGGTCGGCTTCAGGGCGTTTGGCTGGTCACGTCCGAGGAGGCACTAATGGCAGGTCGCGGCAGAGCATTGCGCAATGGGGTTGCGTTCGACGAACGCACGGGCTTCAAGGAAAAGGGTCGCCGCCTGCGCCAGGACGGCGAGCGCGGAATCCTGACGACCGATCCCGATCCGGTCCACCCACAGCGGTTCGTTCGCGTCCCGCCTCCTGACGGCATGAACTACCGCCCAGGACCGCCGCAGCGCGACGCAATGGGCGCGCGCATCGATTTGTCATACTGCGTCGCTTCCGTGGGCCGGTCTGGCAATCAGTCGTCACGGCTCGCGCTCCAGCGTGCGCCGAGTCCATTCGCCGCCTGCGTCTGCATCGGCTTTCCGATCACCGTACACCCGACAGTCAACATCCCGGCGAGCATCTTTGTGACCGCAGTGCAGGTCGGGCCACTCTTGAACATTCAAACCCGACTTTCGATCAACGGCACTGTCGAGGCAGCATTCAATCCATCCTCACTTCTTGCAGGATCCTGTATCGTTCTGCCATCAGCGAGTGTGAATGCCACTAAGGCCTCGATCTATGCAACGGTCGATTATGGTTGGGGCGGTGGCGGCTGGGGCAGTGGCGGCTGGGGTGTGAGCCCGACACAATCTGATGAGGTCGCCTGATGGCCTACACAACCAACTACGCGCTCCTCGTTGAAGAGCTGCAGGATATTGTCGACGACACCAATGCGGAGTTCGTCGCCAACCTGCCCAAGATCATCAACCGCGCGCTCGACGTCGTGCAGCGCGACCTCGGCTTGGCAATCTGGCGGCGCTTCACCAGCCTAAACATCTCCTCTGGGGTAGTGTCGTACAACCGGCCAAATGGGGCGTTGCAGATCTTTTCGATCTTCGTGCCATCTGAGGGCCGTATGATCGAGCAGCGCCACCTAGACTGGGTCCGCACCTACGGCACTGCGACCGGCGTACCGCGCTATTGGGCCGAGGTTGACGAGGGCGCGATCCGGATCGCGCCGGTGCCGGATCGCGCCTATGTGGCCGATATTGAGGTGCTGAAAAAACTCCCAGCTCTGGACTTGTCAAGCCAAACGAATTGGATCACCGACAACGCAGCTGATCTCCTGCTCCTGGCGAGCCTGATTGGTTGTGAGGTGTACCTCGTCGGACCCGGTCGAGTGCAAGAGTTCACCGCACTCTACCAAATGATCCTGCAGTCTGCGGTTAACGAGCTGCGAGGATCTGAACGGACGCGATACACGCCCGTTCGTGCTGCTGCTAGGCCCACTCTCAATCCAGGGACATCAGCATGACCATCTCAAGCGGCGTTACCTCAACCTACAAGCGCGACCTGCTACTTGGGGTCCATGATTTTTCGACAGACACCATAAAGGCAGCGCTCGTCACGAGTGCAGCCAACTACGACCCAGCGACCGCCACTATCTACACCAACGGCAACGGAGAGGCGGCGGGGACCAATTACACGGCGGGCGGCGTCACGCTTCCGCTGAAAGCAACCTTCCCCAAAGTTGACGCGGCAACCGGCTATGGCGTCGTCGATTTCGGTCCAGCCACGATCACAAACTGCACCGTCACCTTCCGGGGGATCGTGATCTACAACGCCAGCAAGGGCAACAAGGTCATCCAGATCATGGATCGCGGTGTCGACGTCAACGTGATCGACGGCGACCTCGTTCTCAGCAACTCCAGCGGCGACCCTCATCTCATTAAGGTGATCTGATATGGTAACGACCCCCTCAACGCTCCTGCGCACAGCCCGCCAGGGACGCAACGACAACGTCGGCACCTGGGACACGGTCGCGCATGGCATTTTTGATCGGCTCGAAGAAGCCATTATGGCCACAGCTGCCATCGTCACGACCGGGGGAACGTATACACTTACCAAAAACGACCTTGTGGCTGATGAGGGCCGCAGCCCAATCGTCCGCATTACCGGTGCGCTGACATCAAACGCGACGATTATCCTGCCCTATAACGCAAAAGCATACCTTGTATTCAACGACACATCTGGCGCATTTAGCGTCACGATTCAATCGACTCTTCCGCAGATTCTGATCATCCCCCAAGGTTACTTTCAGCTTTTCTACACCGGCAACAATGGCGGGTTGTTCGCTACCACCCCAGCCTTTAGTAAAACTCTAGGCATCGACCCACTTGCCTACGGATCAGCCAAGATCCCCCGGTCTGCCCTTGCCGCCGATGTCCAGGCTGACCTCACGGCTGGTGTGTCTGCTGGCGCGCTCAGCTACCAAAGCGGCTGGAATGCCTCAACCAACAGTCCCGCTCTGACATCGAGCGTCGGCACAAAAGGCTTCTACTACCTCGTCACGACGGCTGGATCGACCAGCCTCAATGACATCAATCAGTGGGATGTCGGCGACAAGGCTGTCTACAACGGCACCTCATGGGAACGCTGGGAAGGCGCGGTTTCGTCCACCGAGATCATCAGCTCTCTTGGATACACCCCAGTCCAGCAGGGCACTGGGGTCGGTCAAATCTCCAACGCTATTAAAATTGGCTGGTCCGGCGAACGTCTAAAAGTGACTGTCGACGTTGTGGACATGGGCAACGTTGTATTCGACAACCATCTCGCCAGCTATTGGAACTCTAGTAATTTTGACCCCGCCACAAAACAGGCGGTCCTTGGTTACACGCCGGTCAACAAGTCTGGAGATACGTTGTGGGGGCCTTTATATTTTTCAACGGCTGCGGGCGGTTTCAATGGGTTTGAAATTGGCACAGGCGACGGGGTGACTTACGCGACGCACAATTATCGACTTCGCGGGTGGCATGGGATCGGGTTCTCAGATCATACCAACACAGTCCACGGGGTCTACAATTTCCGAACCGGCACATGGGACGTACACGGTGGCTACAGGATCAATGGGCAGTCGGTCTATCACCCAGGCAACCCGCAGCCAAACCAGATCCTCGCACACGCTCGCGTGAACGGTTCGACGGGTGCACTGCTCCGCTCGGCTAACGTCATATCGTGCACCCGCGTTGCGGCTGGTGTCTATGACATCGTGATCGCTGGCACGTTGCCGACTAATTTTGAGGTATTTGCCACAGCATCTCGCAGCGCGAATAACGCGCAAATCGCATTTGAGGACGCCTCGCTGCGCTCTGGCAACACCATACGAATTTTTGTGGTGAACAACCAACACGCGGCGGCTGATGACTTCTTCTCATTCTTCATTTTGTGAGCCTCAGCATGCTAATCATTTACGACGACAACGGTCAGGTGCGGACGGCGGGAATTGCCGTTGAGCCACGCCCAGCCGTGACACACGATTTGCCCGTCATGGGGATGGTTGACGTGCCCGGAGATCCGGACGCGGACGGCAATCCGACGACGAACCAGCAGGAAATGCAGACCGGCGTCGAGACGGTCATCGATACTCCAGCCGAGACGGAAGCGGAGTGCATTGCACGGCTCATTACAGGCGTCGTGCCATCAGGTGCGCGTTATCTGACCTCACCACCAACAACCCTCCCTGACGTGCCACCCAAGCGGTGGGCCGTGGACTGGGATGCCGGGGCGGTTGGAATTTTGGCAATACCAGCTCAAATATTGATCGAATACGCCGCCGAAAAGCGCTGGCAGCTCGAAACGGGCGGGTGCGCGAGCTTTGATGATCAGATCATCAATACGGACCGCGACAGTCAATCTAAGCTGATCGCTGAGATGGTGGCGATCGGTGCTGGCCTTCGCACAGACCCGTCTGGATGGAAGATGCGCGGCGAGTTCGTAATGTTGACCAACGCTCAAATGCTGACGGTGATCGGCTTGGCTCGGTCACACATCTCAAACGCGTTTAACTTGGAGGCGACCGTAAGTGCTGGCATCGCAGGCGGTACTGTCACAACGAAGGCGCAGATCGACGCCGCTTTTGCAGCTTAACTGGGTGGGCCTAAATGGACCAGAGACTGTCGCTCTCCATGCCGCCGGGCATCGTAAAAAAAGATAGCCTATTTGCGACGAGGAGCCGCTGGTACGACTGTAACCTTGTGCGCTTTTGGCAGGGCCAACCACAAAAGTGGCGTGGGTGGGAGACCTATATTCCACCCAACCCGATAGTGGACCCTCCGCGCGCAGCGCTCGCCTGGACAACAACAAACGGGACCAGACTCGTTGCCTGGGGGACTGCTGCTGGGCTCTACATCCTCAAGGACGGCGTCATTTACGACATCACGCCGGTCGGCCTCGTGCCAGGGCTCGTCACTGGCGCTAACGGGATCGCGCCGCGTACCTGGACGCTGCAGAAGGCGGGCGATGACTTGATTGCCAATCCGCGTGGCGGCACCATCTTTCAGTGGGTGTTCGCCACTGGCGTCGGCGTGCGTGCTGCTGCGATCTCAGGTGCGCCTGCTGTGTGTCTCTCAATTATTGTCACTGACTTGCGCTTCCTGGTGGCGCTCGGCGCAGACAGCCCGCTGCGCGTCGCGTGGTCGGACCAGGAGGTCTTTACCGACTGGACACCGTCACTGACGAATAAGGCTGGAGACCTGCTGGTCGAAAACGGCAACGAGCTTGTCGGCAGTGTGCAGACACGTGGCGGCTGGACACTGTGGACTGACAACTCCACCCATAATTTTGTGTGGGTTGGTGGTGACAGCGTGTTCGACCTTGACCGGCAGGGCACTGGCGTCGGCGCAATCTCGCCCAACGGTGGTGTCGACTACGATGGCACCTCGATCTGGATGGGTACTGACGGCTTTTACATGAGTGACGGCGTCGTTGCTCGGATTGAGTGTGATGTGAATGAGTTTGTGTTCGGTGGATCTCGGTCTGACCTTATCGCAGCCATCGATAGAGGGTGGGGCGGAGATGGTTGGGGCGCTGGACCCTGGGGCGGCAGCTACGAAAACAAAGCGGTCGGCGTCAACCGCACGCAGGCCCACAAGATATTTGCTTGTATCAACAAAGCGTACAATGAGGTTATGTGGTTTTATCCGTCACAAGGCAGTGACGAGAACGACTCCTATGTAACCTACAGCAAAACCCAGGGCTGGACCACTGGCCAACTTGTGCGGACCACCTGGATCGACAAGACCAATGTCTCTAATGCGCCGCTGGCGACAGGGATTGATGGGACGGTCTATCAGCACGAGACCGGCACCACAGCAGATGGTGTGCCAATCAACTACTTCCTCCAGTCGGGCGGGATTGAAATCATTCCGCAGGCAGGCGAATCCGCGTCGAGCCAGCACGTCAGGCTGCGACGCGTAGAACCTGACTTCGGCTATGTCGAGGGCGACCACGCTCTGACCATCGAGGTCTATAGCCGCCCCCGTGACCAGTCTCCGCGCATCAAGGGACCATACCCCATCAGGCCAGAGACAGAGCAGTTTAACCCTCGCGCCCGGGGCAGGTGGTTCTCGTTTCGGTGGACTGGAGAGGGTGATTTTAGGATGGGCAGTGTTCAGATCTACTACGCACCCACGGAGGGCCGCGAATGAGTCCCGACCGCAAAAAGACGACCAAGACGCTGCCGATTGCGCCCAGCGCATACGAGCGCAGCAACGAGCAGCGCACGCGTAGCGACATCGAGGGTGCGCTGGCGCAAATCAATCGTGACATCGAAACGAATACCACTACCCTCAACACACTCATCGCCACACTGACGACAAGGGGAGTGCTGCCATAATGGATGCAGAGATGCTCAAGCTCCTGATGGGAAGTCAGGGTGGCGTGCAATCTCCATTTGCCGCGCTTCCGCAGGCGGGTGCTGGAGGAGAGGCGGCACCCATGGGCGCTGCCGCGCCACCGCCCGGCATGGAGGGTCTAAATGCGCTCGACCCAAAGAGTCCGCCCGGTATGCTGGACAGGCTCCAGACCAGCGCCATGGATCCCAAAAACCAGAGCGCAGCCCTAAAGCAGATGGGGTCCAGCATTGGTAAAAGTTTCACAGATCAAGCCGGACTGCCATCTGGCGGCGGCGCACCCGCAACCGGCGGCAAACCAAACGACCCAACGCAGGCAATCGGCCAAATGGCTGCCGGTGGCCGCCCCATGAGCGGCGGACTTCCGGGTAGCGGCACAGGCGCACTGGGTGGGCCGGAGGCTGCGGCTATGCCGGGCAAGATGGCGAACGGCATGCCGCAATCGCCGTTCGCAGCTGACCCGCGCAAAAAGATTTGGGGGGGCTGATGACCATGCCGCCGTTTGCAGCGATGGGTGGGGGTGCAAAGCCATCCCAGCCGACCGGACCGCAGACCTCGCCGACCGCTCCCGGGGGCGGCGTGTCGCCGTTTATGCCTGCTCCACAGTCTGGTGCGCCGCAGTCGATGCCGATGACACCTGCTGCCGGTGGCGGCATGGCGGGCGGCATGAACGGCATGCGAAACTGGATGAGCCAGCTGCAATCGCTATTCGCTCGGCCTGGACGTCAACCCCAGCAGGCTAAGCAGCCCATGCCCGGAAAGCCGCAGACCCAGCCGCCGCGCGGCGGGATCTCGCCTTACGGCACTCCACCCCAGCAGACCCAACCGACAATGCCAGGAAAGCCGCAGACCCAGCCGCCAATCAACAAGACGTTGCTGGGGTCAAACGGGCTGCCGCGCCCGATGAGGTAACATGACCACGATCGAGATCCGCAAGGCCGAGTTCTTTGACCTAAACGCCCTGGAGGGCCTGCTTCATCGCGGGATCGAGGAGGCGAACGGCCTCATTGCGCCATACGACCCCGAGACCGCCTACCGCACCGGCCTGGAGCAGATCTCGCAGGGTCTCGTGTTCGTGGCCGCCGAAAACGTTGACGCGAAGCGCCAGAAGCTCGTCGGCGGGCTCTGCCTCGCCCTGTCCAGGTGGCACTGGAACCACAAAGTCAGCTATCTGGAGAGTATCCACTACTACGTGTTGCCGGAGTACCGCAGCCGGTCTGCCGGTAACGTGCCGGTCGGCGTGGCGCTCCTGAATGCAGCCAAGTCGGGCGCGCAGGCCGCCGGGCTGCAGCTGCTGGTCCGGATTGGTTCGGGCGAGGTCCGCCTGGAGGCCAAGGAGCGGCTGATGGAGCGCGCCGGTTTTCCGCGTGTCGGCGGCAACTATCTGTTCCAGCCGAAGGAGGCATAAATGTCGAGCGGCGGCGGTAGTCAGACAGTCACTAACAAGACAGAGTTGAGCCCCGAGCAGCGCGATACGCTGACGGCGTTCAATAATCACTATTTTGGTGGCTCAGGCGACAACATGGTCGCCCCAGACGCACGCCCTGATTTCAACTGGGACAGCGCCAGTCAGGGCGTGGCCGACACGTACGTCGCGCCGTTCAGCCAGGATCAGAACGACGCATTCCAGACGACCCGCGATATGCAGGGCGCGCAGCAGCCGACCATGGACCTCGCCAAGGGCATGACGGCCATGGGCGGCGCACCGACCGGAACCAACATCTCCTCGACCGGTATGGGTTGGGATAACGGCACCTTCAACTACGACACGGCCAGGCAGTCGGCGATGAACCCATTCGTGGGCGCAGGTCTCGACCAGATGAACATGAATTTCAGCCAACAGCTGAACGGTATCAACGACAAGTTCTCGAAGAGTTATGGCGGATCCCGTCAGGCGGTCGCCTCGGCGAACGCGCTCAAGGGCCACGACATGAACGTCGGCTCGTACCTGCAGGACGCCTTTGGCCGGGCGCAGACCCAGGCCAACCAGTTCCACCAGATGGGTGCGTCTGACATCGCCCAGAACAACCAGAACGACCAAGCCAACGCCACCCGCATGGGCGCGGCTGGGCAGCAGCTCGGCAACCTTGCTGAGCAGGACCAGAAAATCGCAGGCAACGACATCAACGCGCTCGCGGGTGTCGGCTCGCAGATCCAGGGCATGGATCAAACCCGGCGCGACACCGCGCTCAACGCGCAGCGCGACAACGAGACCTATGCCGCCCAGCTGTTGGCAGCCCAGAATGGATTCAATCCGGCCAGTTCGACCACTCAGAACAGCACCCGCAACATGGGTTCAGGCGCTATCTGGGGGCAGGTCGGCGGGTCGCTGTTGTCGGCGCTGCCGACGTTGATGGGCCTGTCTGACGAGCGGTCGAAGGAAAAGATCAAGGACGCAGACCCTGAAGACGCGCTGAAGACGATCCGCCAGCTGATGCCTAAGACCTGGGAGTACAACGACGACGCCAAGGGGCGCATGGGCGCACCAGAGGGCCGCCGCACCGGCTTTATGGTCCAGGACCTCGAAAAGGCGACCGGCAATGCCGCGCCCGAGATCGGTGGGTACAAGCATTACGACATGGGCGAGCAGCTCGGCATGCTCACCCAGGCCGTCCAGGCGATCGACACCAAGCTGGCCAAACTTGAGGGCGGCAAAAAGAGGGCTGCCTGATGGGGCACAGAACTTGGACCGGCAGCGACGACTTGTGGAACAGTCTCGACGACCACCAGAAGGCTGCCGTAATGGCCCTGATGGAGGCCGACGGGCGCAATCCCGAGCACGCACGCAACGCAGCTGGCGCAATGGTGAACCGCGCGGCCAAGGCGGGCGTCGGGCTGGGTCAGCACGTTTCCGGCGCGATCTATCAACCCACGATCGAGCCTGCCCAGCAGAGCCGCCTGCGGAGCATTGTCGGCAAGCCGGACCACCAGCAGCTGACCGACTGGGTACGCCAGCGTGCGGCTGGAGAGAATGAGGACCCTGTCGGTGGCGCGACGCACTTCCTGGCTCACCCGAGGGTTATGGAAGCGCTGACCGCTCGCGAGCCCAACAAGTACCGGTCCTGGCCCAAGTGGACCGGCTACAACTGGGACACCAAGGAATACAAAAACCAGACGATGACGGACGGCAGCCACGCGTTTCTGGCTCCTGAGGGCCTGCACAGCGTCGCCTACAAGGGCTCTAGCATGGAGCCCGACGACGCCCGTGTGAAGCTCTCGCTGCTGCCGGGCGACTTCAAGGTCAAGCCGCAGATCACTGAACCCGACGACGCCCGCGCAGCCCTGGCAGCGCCTAACACACCGTTCGTCGCCGAGCCGCCACCTGCTGCCGCAGTCAAGCCCACGGCATTGGCCTCGCTTCCCCAAGTACCGTTCACGAAGCCGCTGGCGGACCTCGGCAAGGGCTTGACGGGGGGTGCGAATACCACAACCGGTGGAGGACAAAATCAGGAGATGGGCGACCCGCGCTCGCTGGCGGCCCAGGTCGAGGCTGGTAAGGAGCCGACCCGGCGCGGCCAGAAAGCCCTGCAGGCGTTCCTGACACCGTTTATCGCGACGAGGAAGCGCCATGGATGACGGCTCGGATGACATCTTCAAAAAGATCAAGGACAGCCTACTGCCAGAACAGCAGCCGACCGAGGTCGTCAACACCAAGGCGATGGAAGAAACCCTGGGCCGGATGGGCATCAAGCGCGACGACCCGTCCAGCGCTGAATACTTCCGGCTGCTCGATGGCATGACCTATGCCAAAAACAACATCCCCAACCGTCAGCCAGCATATGGCCCGATCCATGCCCTGGCCGGTGCTGGCTCGGCTGGTATGCTTGCCTGGGCTGGTGACAGCAATCCGCAGCGGTACAACCAGCAATTCATCGATCAAGAGAACAAGCGCCGCACAGGGATCGAGAGCGAGGGCGTCGACTTTGTCGACAAAGTCGTCGGCCCGGCAGCGATGTCCAACATGAAGGCCAAGATCGACCAGCAGTTGCAGGCGCTGAAGCAGCACAACCTCGCTGTTTCCCTGAAGATCAAGAGCGGCAAAATCTACAACACGTACGGCGAGATGGCAGGTGACCAAGGGAAGCTGCACCCAGCTGGCACGGCGGCACCGCCTGCGGCGATCCAGAGGACGCCCGCTGTACCAGGTGCCAAAATCCCAAACGGGCCTCCAGCGCCCGTTTCCGGGACTCCTGGAGGCACACCCCAATTGCCGGGCACGACCGTCGATATGGGTGGCATGCCTGCGCCGGGCCAGCCGGTGGCACCGCGGTCCCCAGCCGCGCCTGCTGCAGTCGGCGGAGCCCAGAAGACCGGCGTCACCAGCAAGTACGACCAGAGCGCGCTTCCGCCATTTACGGTGCCCTACAGCGACGAGGATCTCGCCGCGCTGTCGGTTTATGGCGACGACAAAGCCGCAGACAACGCGCGCCAGACCAACGATCAGGCGCGCAAAAACTATGAAATCGTTTTGAAGCAGGCCGAGCAGGTGCGCGCGGGACAAGCCGCGAGCCCCGAGGAGAAGGCTGCGCTTGCGGCAGCCCAGAAGCGCGGCGAGGGTCTTGGCGATGCCCAGGTCGCGCTGTCCAAGGCCCACGAGGACACGCTGGCATTCCTCGCCAACAGCGAGAAGCTCCTGGCCGACAAGAACCTTGGCCTCGCGACTGGATTTGTCGGCGGGCGCACGCCTGAGATAATCCAGTCCGAAAAGCGTGCCGGTGTGCAGTCCAGGATCAGCCAGCTACAAGGCGAGATTTTCCTGAACGCCTTCAACTCGATTAAGGGCGCTGGCGCGATCACCGAGGCTGAAGGCGCACAGGCCAAGGCCGCCATGGGTCGACTTGGCACCCAAACCATGGGCACCAAGGAATACGCCCAGGCAGTCAGGGACGCGCAAAACTCTCTTGTCAACAAGTACAACATTGCTCGGCAGAAGGCGGGTCAGCCGCCGGTCAGCCTGCAGGAGATGATGCAGAGTATCGACCCCAAG
>Ga0247836_1001631_pt1 | contig 35075 bp, 29 predicted proteins | sample LaCruzMarch2015__4_FD_187116 | JGI IMG/M metagenome (GOLD analysis project Ga0247836, IMG submission 187116) | Freshwater microbial communities from meromictic Lake La Cruz, Castile-La Mancha, Spain - LaCruzMarch2015_14m | ecosystem: Environmental > Aquatic > Freshwater > Lake | place: Spain... | reverse complement strand
AGGCTTCGGCTCATAGGAGATTGGTTTTGTTGTGTGGTAACACAAAATTCTTTCTCCTATTCTTTTTTCCAAAATATCAAACAACTTTTTCCTTTTTCTCAGCTAGAAAAAGTGTACGCCTAGAAAACCATTCAATAGCTGTTAGAGGTACAGTACTATCAAAGTGCTGTACCTTTTTTTAATAATATTCCTACCTTTGCCCCGAAATTCGGAAGCATAGGTTTCCAATTTTTTTTTTAGAACTTTGTGATCCAAATACCCCGAAACTTGTTTCGAGAAGGTAGTATATTGAGGGAATATGAAGAACATTCGAAACTTTTGTGTAATTGCCCATATCGACCACGGTAAAAGTACCTTGTCTGACCGTTTGCTGGAATTCACCAAAACCATTGACAAGCGCAACATGGTTGCCCAGACTCTGGACAACATGGATCTGGAACGCGAACGTGGCATCACCATCAAGAGCCACGCCATCCAAATGCGTTATCCGCACACAGATGGAGAGGTCTACACCTTCAACATGATCGACACTCCTGGTCACGTTGACTTTTCGTACGAGGTGTCGCGTTCTATTGCTGCCTGCGAAGGTGCGCTCTTGCTCGTCGATGCCTCTCAAGGCATTCAGGCTCAGACCATTTCCAATCTTTATTTGGCTATCGAGCACGACCTGGAGATCATCCCTGTGTTGAATAAAATTGACATGGAAAGCGCCATGATCGATGAAGTCTCCGACCAGGTCATCGATTTGATTGGTTGCAAAAAAGAGGACATTCTACTGGCCTCTGGCAAAACCGGTTTGGGCATTCAGGAAATCATGAATGCCGTAGTGGACCGTGTTCCGGCACCCAAAGGCGACCCTGAAGCCCCATTGCAAGCACTGATTTTTGACTCCGTGTTCAACTCCTTCCGTGGAGTAATTGCTTATTTCCGCATTCTCAATGGCCGCTTGACCAAAGGGGAAAAAATTCGTTTTTTCCATACCGGACACGAATACCATGCGGATGAAGTGGGGATTTTGCAGATGAACCTGATTCCGCAACCCGTATTGGAAGCGGGCAACGTAGGCTACATCATCACCGGAATCAAGGAATCGCGTGAAATCAAAGTGGGGGATACCATCACCAATGCACTCACGCCTTGTTTAGAAGGCATCCATGGTTTTGAGGACGTGAAACCGATGGTTTTTGCAGGCCTCTTCCCCATCGACAACGATGATTTTGAAGACCTCCGCGATAGTTTGGAAAAGTTGCAACTCAACGATGCTTCCCTGGTTTTTGAACCAGAAACATCGGTTGCCTTGGGTTTTGGATTCCGTTGTGGATTCCTGGGCATGTTGCACCTCGAAATCATCCAGGAACGCCTCTCTCGAGAGTTCAACATGGATGTGATCACCACCGTACCCAACGTATCTTACTTTGCGACCAACACCAAAGGGGAGCAATTTGCTGTACGTACGCCTACGGATTTGCCAGATCCCAACTACTTGCAAGAGGTACAAGAACCATATATCCGCGCACAGATCATCACCAAGCCCGAATACATCGGAACCATCATGACCCTTTGTATGGAAAAGCGGGGGATTTTGATCCGTCAAACTTACCTCACCACTTACCGGGTAGAATTGACCTTCGAGATGCCTTTGGCGGAAATTGTGTTCGACTTTTACGATCGCCTCAAATCAATTTCGCGTGGATACGCTTCCTTCGACTATTCGATGATCGAATACCGGGCTTCCGATTTGGTAAAATTGGACATCAAGCTGAATGGGGAAAACGTGGATGCACTTTCTGCGCTTGTACACCGCACCAAAGCTGAGGCTTTTGGCCGCAAAATCTGTACCCGACTCAAAGAACTGCTGCCTCGTCAGCAATTCCTGATTGCCATCCAGGCTGCGGTGGGTGCCAAGATCATCGCCCGCGAAACCATTTCTGCGCTCCGCAAGGACGTAACCGCCAAGTGTTATGGTGGGGACATCTCGCGCAAGCGCAAATTGCTTGAAAAGCAGAAAGAAGGTAAGAAAAAGATGCGCCAGATCGGAAACGTAGAAGTGCCCCAAAAGGCATTTTTGGACGTATTGAAGTTGACGGATTGATCGGTTAGCCGATGCGCAGAATCCTGAAAATTTGTACTGACCAATCTGCTTCGCTTCAAACTTGTCATTATTCTTTTCCAAAACTGCTTTAAAAAGTCGATTTTGGAAAAGAATAATGCTCATTTTCTGCCAAAATCGACTTTTTAAAGCGATTTTGGCAGAAAATAAAGGCTTGCGACCTCGTCTTGCGCAATAAAATCGCGGCATTTATTCAAAGGCACCAAGACGAAAAAGGCCGTATTTCCAGTGATGCTGACTACTTTTGGGTTGGTAAAAAATGAATACGCCCGCTCGGTGGTGCAAAATGAGTTGAAGATGGATGATATGTTTGAGGGCTAGGCTATCGAGATAGATGCCATAGGAATAGTCAATAACTCTGCAGCCAATAAATTCCCTGATTCTTCCAGGTCGTAATCATCCTGTAATCCTAGCCAGAACTTGGCTGAAGTGCCAAAATACTTGCTCAAGCGCAGGGCAGTATCCGCCGTAATTCGCCGTTTTCTTTTGACAATTTCGCTGACTCTGGTTTGAGGAATCATCAGGTCTTTGGCGAGTTTGTATTGGCTAATGGCCATAGGGATCAGGAACTCTTCGAGTAGGACTTCGCCGGGGTGGATGTTGGGTGGTTTTTGCATGTTTGAACCAAATGGCATAAGGATTAAGCAAACACTCCTTTCAACTTCTCCAAATCCTCTTTCTCGTGATTGATCTCAACTACAATTACTGTAAGTTCATTTTCTTTGATTGTATAAATAATTCGGTAAGACCATTTCATGATTCGCCGGAAAGCTACCAATTCGGTTGAAAGCTCAGGCACTAAAGGATGCGCAGTAGGCATGTTCGACAAGCTTTTAATTGCTTCAACTATCCCTTTTCTGACTTTTTCAGCGGTTTGTGTTGAAGCATTTTCTTGGACATAAAGTACAATCTCCTCCAGTTTTTCCAAGGCTCTAGGCGATACATTTATTTGGTAGACTTCAGCCATTGTTCCGATTCTTTTTCCAAAGCCTCAATACTCATAAAATTCCCCTGCTCAACCAACTCAATCTCCCGAAGCAACTCGGCTCTTAATTGGCTAGCCAATAGAGGTGTCCCCTTGATGTCATAACCAATTATTGTATCCTCTTCTTGTTTTTGCTCATAGGTTGCCAGCATGGAATGAACGGCCGCCAATAAATGCTCGTCCAAACGATCAACCATTTGATGTACTTCAAACCTAACTTGTACTTGATTCATTTGAATTTGTTTTTTCACCAAACAAATATAAGGCATTCAGGATAAAAAATCCACCGCAAGAGCGCTCCAATTCAAGCCTGAGCCTTCCTCTCCAGGTACCCCCGCACAAAAAACACCCCCGCCAACACCAAAAACGGCAAATTGGACCCGATCATCCGCAGGTTCCCAGACAGTGCTCCCGCCAGAAAAAAGATGAACACCACGGCTGACAGCAGTACTACGCCCAAAATATTCACCCAACGATTTGGCTTCTGCACGATTGCCGCATACAACAGAATCAGCAAACCGACTATGGCCGACAAGATGACCGGATGGAATACCGTATTCCAGGAAAGCCCCTGGACAAAAATTAATTCGTAGACCGTTTGGGCGATGAAGATGGACTCGCCACCACCCCACTCCAGGTAACAAAGAAAAAAACTTAAAAAGAGCCCCAAATTGATGAGTTTTTTCATGACTGCACAATTTGGGGCAAAAGGTAAGCGGGTCTTACCACTTGGTTACTGCAAAAAAAGCCTGCTTCGGCTGATAGTTGCCATCAAAAAGAAGCGGATAATCCTTACGGCCACGGACGGGGAAGTTGTCCAACCAGGTAGACTTATCGGACAAATTCCAGAAAGTAACGCCAGTGATGACTTTGCGGTGTTTGCGCAATACTTCGAAGAGCATTTTGTATTGAGCAACCTGTTTGGCTTCAATTTCAGGGGTATACTCTACTCTGCCAGTGAAGGCTTCCGCCCTTCGCTCATGCTCTTTGGGATGAATCGATACATCCAATTCCGTAATCTGGACTTGCAAACCCAAACCTGAATATTTGGTAATCGAAGTCTCCAACTCCTCCGCGGTGGGTTCTGTGAGCGCCCAGTGCCCTTGCAAACCTACTCCGTGAATGGGCACTCCCTTGTCTTTCAATCCTTTCACCAATTGGTAAATGCGATCGCGTTTGGAGGCATTTTCGGTATTGTAGTCATTGTAAAACAGCACCGCCTTGGGGTCGGCCTCGTGAGCCCATTGGAAGGCCTTTTCAATGTATTCCGAGCCGATGATCTCGTAAAAAGGCGACTTGCGGTAAATGTCTGTCCCCGCATCCGGCACGGCTTCATTGACCACATCCCAGGCGTAAATTTTGCCTTTGTACCGACCCACAACATCGAAAATGTGTTGCTTCAGGCGCGCCAAAAGTACTTCCTTGGTCACCGTTGCACCCGTAGAATCTTTGAAAAACCAATTGGGTGTTTGAGTGTGCCAGCAAAGGGTATGCCCGCGCAATTTGAGGCCGTTTTTCACCGCGAAGTCTGCAATTTTATCGGCTGGAGCCCAATTGTAGCGCTTTTCTTCGGGGTGGATTGGCCCCATTTTCATGGCATTTTCCGGTGTCATGCTGTTGAACTGCGCCAGGATCAGGGCAGATTCAGCGGCATCGTCCATCATACGGGGGGCAACGGCTACCCCAATGGGGAAGTACTTTTTGTAATAATCCTTGAGCCCTTTGGTGGTTTGGGCAAAAGTGAATTGGCTCATCAAGGCCAACAAGAGTATAAGGAAAGGTTTGATTTTCATGTTGATTTTAGTTTTTGAAAACAGAATTCACTCATCGGTGCGAAAAGGAGAGGCCGGCAAACCCTCCCGATTGTACAAATTGGCATCCGCAGGATTGTCGGCCCAAGCATAACGTACGTAAAGCGGCTGCAACACCTGGGCACTGGACACCAGGATCGTCTGATCGGCCTGTATTTCTGCCTTGGCCCACACGAAACGTTTGTCTGCCCCTGCGATGGCAAAACAAGCCAATGGCTCGCCATCCTTACTGATCATGCCCGTCCCGGTATGTTTGAAATGCAAACGGATTTTATCTCCTTCGAAGCGGCAATGGTCGTATTGGGGGCCAGAATGTACTACGTTTTGATCCCCATACGCAATTCGTTGTGCAGCCAAAGCCAGTCGCGTCCCCACATCCTTCTTGTTCAAGGGGTGGATATCGTTCCATTCGCCCAGATCGATCGCCACTGCCAAACCCGTATTGGGCACCGCTAGTGCTTTGAATTGAGCATCGCGCAAAACGGCCCAATTGCTTTCCGAAGGCAAGTAATTGACCTCCATAAAGTTGGCCAGTTGTACTGTAATGAAGGGCAGGTCTCCCAGTTTCCACTGCTTGCGCCAGTCCTGGATCAAAGCTGGCAAAAGCTGGTAATACGGCCATGGATTCCCGGCATTCGATTCCCCCTGGTACCACAAAAAACCTTTTGCAGCACAATTGACCAAGGGAGCAGTCATGGCATTGAACAAAGATGTGGGTTGGCTCTGAAAGTTGATGCCACTGATCGGAGGAGGAGTAACTGGTGGAAAAATATCTCCCACTTTGTACTGCCAATCCCCTTTTAGGTCGATTTGTTGGCCGTTTGTGCTGAGGAAGTAAGGCTTGTCGGGTACAAATCCGCCTTTGCCTTCATTGTTAATGACCCTCACTACCAAGGTATTTTTCCCTGGCTTGAGCAAATCTGCTGGTAAATTGTACCGGCGCGGCGGATACTGGTAAGTGATGTTGCCCACGGCTTGCCCATTGACATAGGCAAAATCAGCATCGACAATGCGTCCCAAAAATAGCTTAGCCTGTACGCCGCACATGGCCGCGGGTACCTCAATTTCCTTGCGGTACCAGACTACTCCATTCAAATCCTTACTCCCCTGGTCCTCCCAATATCCTGGCACATTGATGTTGCGCCAGTTTTTGGGTACATAGGCAGAATCAAACCATTTTACGGGTTCCAGCAGCCCTTTGTCTGCACTGGGCCGTTGTACAGCGGCTAATCGTGCCTTGCGGTTGAGGGTGTTGACGTAGCTGGTATCCTTGTTTTGTTGGATAGTTGCCAACAAATCGGGAAAAGCCTGCAAGCCCGCCTCGCTGATCCAGGCTTCGATGGGCGTACCACCCACGCTGGCATTGATCAAGCCAATCGGTATTTGGTATTTGTCGTAAATGCTCTTGGCAAAAAAATAGGCTGTAGCCCCAAAACGCATTACGTTTTGAGGGGTAGCCACTTCCCATTTTCCACTGGGCAAGTCCACTTGTGGCTCTTGCAAATTGGTCAGGGTCGGGATAAAAAAATTGCGGATGGCCGGGTAATTGGCTTGTTCAATCTCCAACGGATAACGCTCTTTGACCCGTTCCATGGGCAAAACCATATTTGATTGCCCGGCGCAAATCCATACGTCGCCAAAGTACACATCCCGAATTTGCAGCTCATTTTTCCCTTTGAGGCTGATCTCAAATGGACCTCCTGCTGCTTGCGGTGGTACGGAAACGCTCCAGTTTCCGGCCTGATCGGCTTTGCCACGGTAAGTTTTATCCTTGATGCGGATACTGATGTTTTCCTGTGCTGAAGCCCAACCCCAAAATTTCAGGTTCTGGTCCCGCTGTAACACCATGCCATCGCTGATGAGGCGAGGCAGGCGAATTTGAGCCAAACCAAGGAGGCTCCAGCCCAGGAAAAACAAGGTCAGCGCTAGCTTACTTGTAGGCATCGAGCGTCTGGATTGTCCCATCTGCATTGTATTTCAGCTCCATCACCTTTACATTCCGCAAGTGGGTTTTGCCAGATATTTGCACATCGTGGTAAAACAAGTACGATTTGCCCTGGAATTCAGCAATGGAGTGGTGATTGGTCCACCCTTGTACGGGTTTCAGCACAATGCCCTGGTAGATAAATGGGCCGTAAGGATTGTCGCCGATGGCGTAGCACAAGTTGTGGGTATCACCTGTAGAGTAAGAAAAGTAGTACTTGCCATTGTATTTGTGCATCCAGGCGGCTTCAAAAAAGCGTTTGTCGTTGTTGCTTTCGAGAAACAGGTTGCCATCTTTGTCCAGAATCTTCACCTCTTTGACTTCCTCAGTAAAACTTTTCAAGTCGGCACTGAGTTTGGCTACGCGGGGTAGAATGGCGGTTTCGTTGCCCTTGCGCAATGCGCCTTTGGCATCGTACTGGTTCTTGTTCCAGCGTTGCAACTGGCCACCCCAAATGCCCCCAAAGTAGAGGTAAAAGCTACCGTCATCGTCTTTGAACACGGTAGGATCGATACTGTAGGCGCCTTTGATGGGTTCGGGTTCCGCTTTGAATGGCCCTTCGGGCTTTTTGCTCGTGGCTACCCCGATGCGAAATACATCCTGCTTGTCTTTCACTGGAAAATACAGGTAATACATCCCATCCTTAAAGGTTGCATCTGGAGCCCAAAGCTGCCGACCAGCCCAGGGAATGTCCTTGATGTCGAGCGCCACCCCGTGATCAGTTACTTTGCCGCCCATTTTTTTCATGGACAAAATGTGGTAGTCTCGCATGGCGAAATGGCCACCATCATCATCTTCTTTGATTGCGGCATCAATGTCGTGCGAAGGGTAAATGAAAATGCGGCCTTTGAATACATGTGCCGATGGGTCTGCAGTGAAAATGTGCGAAACAAGTGGCTGAGAAACAGGTTGTTTGCCATCGCCAGATTGGCTGTAGCCACTCATTGCCAAACCTAAGGCCGCAATGAGTGCAAATGTTTTTTGTTTGTTGTTCATATCCAGATAGAATTAAAAATACGGCCTGAAAATAGTGTCTTTTTCTGAATAATGTGTAGCTTGATCCAGCATAACCATCACACTATGTTTTTAAGCTTCTTCTATGCATTGCGCAAAAATGGCATTCCGGTCAGCTTACACGAGTACCTGGCCTTGCTGGAGGCATTGCAAAAAGAAATTGGAACATACTCCATCGACGATTTTTATGCCTTGAGCAAGTCCATTTTGGTCAAACGCGAAGCCCATCTGGATCGTTTTGACCAGCTTTTCAGCCAGTTTTTTCGCAACATCGACAACCTGGCTCAAGCCCTACTGGCTACCGAGATTCCTGCCGATTGGTTGGAAAATCAGTGGATGCGCAATCTAAGTGACGAAGAAAAAGCAGCCATTGAAAAAATGGGGGGCCTGGATGCCCTGCTTAAGCGCTTAAAAGAACTCCTCGAACAACAAAAGGAACAACACCAAACGGGCAATCGCTGGATTGGCACGGGCGGAAGTTCTCCCTTTGGCAACAAGGGCTACAACCCTGAAGGCATACGGATGGGGCAAGAAGCTGCAGGCAATCGTACCGCTATCAAGGTGTGGGACGAACGCGCCTTTAAAGGCTTGGATGACCGGGTAGAACTCAATACCCGCAACATCAAACTCATCCTCAAACGCCTGCGCATCTTGACCCGAGAGGGGATTCCAACCGAGTTAGACCTGGATGGCACCATTCGCAAAACCTCCGAAAATGCGGGGATGCTGGACATTGCCCTGCATCCTTCCAAACAAAATCGAGTAAAAGTGCTGCTGCTCATGGACGTGGGTGGCTCCATGGACGATCACATCGAAATGTGCGAGCAACTCTTTTCAGCGGCCAAATGGGAGTTCAAGCACCTGGAGTTTTTTTACTTTCACAATTGCGTCTACGAATCGGTTTGGAAAGACAACAAACGCCGTTTTCGGGAAAAAATCCCTACCCTGGAATTGATCCACAAATTCAACAGCGATTACAAATTGGTTTTGGTAGGCGACGCGGCGATGTCGCCTTATGAAATTTTTTACAAAGGCGGCAGCGTCGAATACGCCAACGACGAACCGGGCATGACCTGGCTCAAACGCCTGAGCGATCATTTCAAACACCTGGTTTGGATCAATCCAATCCCGGATTATGAGTGGGATTTTTACGAATCGGTTAATGTGCTCCGCGACTGGACTGGACAACGCATGTTCCCCATGACCGTAGATGGTTTGACCAAGGCCATGAAGTGTCTGAATAATCGGAAATTTGTGCATGAAAATAAGGCTTGGGAAGAGTGAGAGCTTGAACGATTAGTCAAAAACTTGTATTTTTGCTCAAGACGTAAAACAAGGTATGGCGAAAGATTTTTACCACGATAATGTGCGCGAAGCGCTGGAAAAGGACGGTTGGGTAATTACGGATGATCCGTATCGCGTAAAAGTTGATGAAATAGGTTACTTAATTGATTTCGGAGCTGAGCCATTGATTGCGGCACAGAAAGATGAAAAAATGATCGCAGTAGAGGTTAAAAGTTTTGTGGGGCCATCAACGATAAACGAGTTTCATCGAGCTATTGGACAATTTAGTGATTACTCGGTAGCTTTGGAAATTGAAGACCCTCAGCGTATTTTATTTCTGGCTGTACCCGAAGAGGTTTGGCTGAATTTTTTTAAAAAACCTTTGATTCAGAAATCCTTAGAAAGGATTGGAGCAAGGGTAATTGTTTACAACCCGCTTGAAAACGAAATTGTCAAATGGATAAAATAAGCAAATACCAAGACGTCATCATCGATTTCCTCCAGCATTACAACAATGAATCTGGAGGTAATACATCTGAAGCGGTTCAACGCAGAGTATTAATTGATAGAGAAAGCAACAGTTTTCAACTACTAGACACAGGCTGGAGCGGGAAGTATTATATTTTCGGACCTATTTTCCATTTCGACATCATCGAAGGTAAAATATGGATGCAATGCAATAACACGGAGTGGGAAGTGGTAGATTATTTGATGGAACATGGAGTTGATCGACAGGATATTGTGTTGGGATTTGTGCCTCCGCATGCGCGGCATTTTTCCGGCTTCGCCACTGCGTAATAGGCCGAGATAAATAGACATTCATTAATAAAGCATTTTATATACTCACCTCGCATTTTTTTTGCATGTTTTGGTGTGCAAAGTACCATTTCTTCTGGTTAAAAACAACATTAGCTCTATAATCGAAATAATGAAGCTTTTTGGAAAAGGCTATTTCTGATTAAAATGTTTTAAATTACAAAAAATCAACACTTATAATTCGTCTCGCAAAATCCCTTCTATCTTTCCTCCCCCCACTGGTACACCTTCCCTCCCAGAAAAACGACATAAAACCCTCGCACATCTGGACGCGAAAACCGCTCACTACTCATGTATTCTTTCAATTGCGCTTGAGCCTCGGCAAGCACAACAGGTAATGTCTCTGCCTTCGATTTTTTAACATACTTCAACTCCAATACAATCTCGTGTTTAGCAGGACGACCAGGCATTTTCTCCAAAAAGATATCCGGATAGCCTCTACGGGATTCATATTCACTATGGATAAAGTAGCTTTCGTAAGGAAAGAGTAACCCTACCATGAGGGTTTGCAAGTGTTTTTCACCATAGCTTAATTCATCACGATTGGAATGGTTTTCCTTTAAAACTTGTTCTACAATATTAAAGAATGGTTCGGGATTGGCTTGACTAACCAGCGCTTCAATACTATTGCGAATGGGTCTGAGGTTGCGTTCAAATTGAGTGTTTTGTAGTGCAATAGCTGTGAAGTACTCAAAATATAATTTTTTGATGACGTAATTGGGCACCGCAAACTGCCATCCAGAAACTTCTTTGGTTCGAATAGTCAACATGCCCATGTAAAAAAGCAAACTCAAGAAATCATCATTGCTGAATTGGGACTCCAGATTGTACAAATGGGTAAGCGGAAAAACAATACTTCCATTGTTGACCAATTCCTCCAATAATTCGAATTTTTCCGACTCAGTTCCTCCAATTTTAAAAATGTTGCGCACCTTTCGATAATCAGAAATGACATTCGTATCCAGCATTGGCTCTGGATACTTCTGAAAGTTGGTGTAATCCAGTAAAAAATACAACACCATATCGGGATTGAACAATCGCTCTTTAGCATCAATCGCAAACATGTAGCCATTGTACCAATCCCGAAGATCATCCATAATCGCCGGAATCTCATCAGGAAGGGTATCTGCTAAGCGAAGAATTTCATGAACTTCTGTACTCGTAAATCCCATCATATTATGAAAAATGGAATTGAGCGTCAGGTTGGAGGTGATGTTAAAGCCACTGGTTAGTGCATCTAAGGTAACCGGGGAAACCCCCGTAATAAAAATGCGACCAATAATACCATTTCGAGTGGCTGTTTTGAGGCTTTCATAGAATTTGCGAACAAATCCATTCCTGCTCACGCCTGATTTGAATTGATCCAGATCGAAAGAAAGAAGCTCATTCGCAAAATGGTCGTACTCATCAATCAGAACATAGATTTTATGAGGTAAGTTTTTGGTCTCGACTACGGTAAAGATGGTTTTCACCACAGCCTCTGGACTGGTTTGATTCAAAATAACCTGCTGATCTTCATCATTAAAATATTCGCGATATGCCGCTAAGAAAGAACGTACACCTAAAATAACATTGGTCAAAAAACCTTGATAAGTACGCTCTTGCGTTGAGGTATCAATACGGCTGAATTCTAAACTCAGTACCAAGTAGTTATTTGCATTTTCAGTAGGTTTTTTCCCGATGTATGTTTGGCCAAAAAGCGCACCAAAATCTTTCTGGTACTCCAGTCCATAATAATAGTGTAATAAACTAACAAATAAGCTTTTGCCAAAACGGCGAGGGCGTAAAAAGATTACGTATGGAGAACTCCATTGTTCGAGTTTTTCTATAAAATTGGTACGATCCTGATAGAAGTAGTTTTTTTCCATCATGGTCTTAAAATCACTCAAACCGTAAGGTATCCTAATCATATGGTGGCTAATTGGGAATAAAGATACAATTTTTTATCCGTTCACGTCGCCGAAATCCCCCCATCCCCCAGATACCGAGGCTCCATCGCCTCTTCAAATGTATACAACTCTACCAATTGCTTTTTGCCTTTGAGTTCAAAAATACCGACCCGCTTGGGGTGGTATTGCAAGGGTGGTAGATCCAATAAATCGAGTAGATTTTTGCTGATCAGCATGCGTACCCGGAATTTATTGCATACTGCCTGGATGCGGGCCGAAGTATTCATGGTATCGCCAGAATAAACGATGTCTTTTTTGATGACCCCAATTTCACCGGTGGTTACCGCACCACAATGGATTCCCGCTTTGAATTCTGGTGCAACGCCGTATTTGTCCCGGTAAAAGCCCGAACGCCGCAGCATCAACTCTTGCATGCGAAAAAAACAGCGGATGCAGTTGGCGTTTTTTAGCCCCCGTTTCATGTCCCAGGTAATCACAATTTCATCCCCGACGTACTGGTAAATTTCTCCAGCAGTATCCACTATCGGGATCGTGACGTCCCGGAAGAAATCATTGAGGAAATTAAAAAACTGCACGTGCCCCAATTGCTCAGCAATGGCGGTAGATCCCTTGATGTCGACAAACATAAAAATGCGTTCCTCTTCGCGCGGGCGATGGTAATGCCCCAAAAGCATTTTGATGAGTACGCCTTGGCCATATTTTTCGTTGACATGCAGCGCAATCGTCGTAATGAAAGCAATGATTGACCAAAAAATGAGGATTTTGATGTAGAAAGGCCGATCAAACAAAAAAGTGCTGCGGGCAAGCACTTCGGGGTCAAGTCCGTTTTCCCCGTAACGGATGCTCAGCAAGATGCCGTGTGTGAGTAGAAAAATGCCGAAATTGAGTAATGAAATTACGAAACTGGAAATCAGCAAGGCAAAGCCAAACGATTTCATCGTAAAGCGATCGCGCAAGAAAAACACCAGAAAGCCGCCGGAAATGATACTGGAAAAGAAAGCAGAAAGGGTGTTAAACAACACAAACCGCACTACTCCTGCATCGTGCACAGACCATCCTGATGAAAGAGAATACGCACCCAAAGCATCCAGAGCTCCAAGCAGCGTCCACCAGACAATGATCCAGAACAACTGGTTAAGTTTGAGCCGAAACCTTCTGGTATACTGTTCTTTCATACAAGTTTTGCGTAGTGGGTGCAAAAATACATAATTTGCGACGCAAGAAATCTTTATTTTTACGTCTGGTCTATGTAGCCAGGGCTATACCTAACCAAACAATACAACAAAATGCTACCAGAAAGGTGGTTTCAAATACGCAAAACCCTATGCTTCAGCATTTGTTAACAGTTGAAACGGCACTGATTACGTCGCGTACTGTCGTGCGTCGTTTTCGTGAAAACGATGGACAAAACTACTTTAAGCTTTTTCAAGATAACCTGGATCAACTCGAAAGTCGTTTCCCGCCCATCGTCGATTACATCCCCAATCAGGATGATGTTGAGTTTTTTGTTCGCCAAAAACTTGCTTCCTGGCTTACTCAAAGTGAATATTGCCTGGGCGTTTGGGACAAAGACTCGGCGGTACCCATTGGTTTGGTGCGCATTTCCAATATCAATTGGTCGCTTTCCAAAGGAGAACTGTTCTTTTTTTTGGACAAATCGCGCTACAAAAAAGGCATCATGACCGAAGTGCTGCAAAAAGTGGTTCATTTTGCTTTTTACCAACTGCAATTGAACAAGCTGACGCTCCGTACCGAAAGTGACAACTTTGCTGCCCAGCGTTTGGCGCGCAAAGTTGGTTTTTTGCGCGAAGGAGATCTGCGATCTGAATACCGCCGTGTAAGCGGAGAATGGGTTGATCTGATGATTTTAGGCCTGATTAAATAACTTTGGGCTTTTAGCGTTTTAAAACCCTAATAGTCTAGAACTCGTTATCTTTAAAGAATATGTTGCCAAATTTACCATCCGAAGCCATCGTTTTTACCATAAATTCTGCGATCCGGCTAGGCCGAAACATCCAAAAGGCCTATGCAAATAGCATTCGGGCCAAGAGTTTAGTCTTGCCTTTACCGAAGTTTGACAGCACCCTAGACATTCTTTCGGCAGATCGTTTCTTTCAACGAGAAGGGGAAGACAATGGCCGCCAATTTCTAGGTCAATTGGAACACCTCAACGCTTTGCACCAAAAAAGCATGAGCCAGGGCTTGATAGATGGGGAGAAAGACGAATACCTGGAATATTACAAGACTTTTTTCCGCATGGTGCGCAACGGCAATGATGAATCCAAAATTCAGGATGGCGGCATCAATACCGAAGATGTAGTCGCGTTGCTCAAAATTCGCCAATGGGAAAAAGGCAAAGCGCCACAACCCTCCGCCCTGCAACTTGTGGCGGGTAGCCTGGTCGAAATTGGCATTGATTATTTCAACAATGTTCCTGGCGCCCTCAATTTGGAGTCTTCTTATGGTCGGGCATTGAAGCAGTTTCTTGATGGTTTTGACGACATTGAAATTGCCGAAAGCGACAATCTGAAAAGAACCCTGGCCAAGGATATTTTGCCGAAATTGTTCATTGGTGCTGCCGAAAGTTTGAGTGAATTGAGCAGTACCGTAGCCAATGATGAGCAATTCCAGCTGTTCATCAAAGCCACGGCCAATGGGATGGCCAAAGACCTCATCGCCCGCACTGCCAACAGTGATTCGGCAGATTACCACGATACCGTGCGTTGGGGGCAACTGTTGCTCAGCAGTTTGATCAAAAACGCCGGGCATTATGTTTTTTCAGCACCTTCAACAGTATTGGGTACTCCAGAAGCCAGTTCTGCGCTGATCCAACAAACCGGACTAACCCTGTTGAACATCATTCTGGACAAAGATACCGACAACATCAGTTTGCGGCGGGTATTGACCGTCGAAGCGCTCGATCAAATTGTACGCGCTTCTTTGAGCGTACTCGCCGAATATCCTGAATTGCTGACTCATCAGCGTGGAGTACAAGAAATCGTGAGTGGGGTAAGTTCAGCAGTGGCACGTTCAGGTATTCAACGCCCCGATTTATTGCCGGAAATTTTGCGGCTCGTACTCGAGCATACTGCTGGCAACCTCTACCTGGTTTGGGAAATTGAAGAAGAAGATGCCAAGCACTTATTGGTCAATGCAGTACAACATATTTTAAGCGTATTGGCCAAACCTTCCAGCAATGGAGCATGGCGACCCCGTTTGTCCAAAACCCAGATGATCAACCTGGTTGGAGACTTGCTCGATGATGTGGTACAACACCCTGGCTTGGTCACTGAAAAAGTACGTCAAGACTCTTTACTTGCCGAAGTACTCAGCATCACGTTTCAGGCATTGGATAAGGTACCCAAAGAGCAGCGGCTGCGTTGGGAAGTAGTTGAAATGCTGATTCAGCTCAACCTGCGGGCAGTAGTCAAAAGTAAGTCTGTATTAGAAACCATCAATTGGGGAACGGACGAAGAGAGCACCACGATTTTAAACAAAATTCTAGACCTGATCTTCGTTTCTGTTTTCGATGGAAAAACCAACTTGGGTGTTGAGCGGGTCAAACTTTTGCAAGAAATTTTTGAATACGTAATGGATGTGGTGGTTGCGGAATACCCGAATCGCCTCGGCTTGGTGGTTGTCAAAATATTGGTTTCGCCAGAAACCGGAATAGATTTTTCAGAAGGTTTCAACCGCCCCTTGGCCGATGACATCGTTGAGGCGGCCCTCATTCTCTTTACCCAGCACCCTGATTTGATTGTTGATGATTTAGCCCTGCAACGCATCATTGGTGGTGTAGCGGAAGCAGTCAGCAAAGCGGGCATTCATCAACCTGGCTTGCTTTCTGAAATTGTTCGCCTGGTATTGATCAAAACCGCTGACAATATAGAACTGCTCATTGAAGCAGACCACAATGATGGGTTGGAATACCTCTTGGTGGTAGCCCTCCGGGAAATTTTGCAATCCTTTGGTGCAGAACCGCCGATTGGGCGATGGAAACCCCGCTTTACTCCAGAGCAACTGATCCAATTGACCGAATTCCTCCTGGATGAGGTGGTACAAAACCCCGCCTGGATTACCGATAAGGTGAATCAGAATAGTTTGTTGCGCGAAGTACTGGATCTTTCCTTAAGGGCCATGCAAAAGGTGCCGCCTGGACAGCGACTCAATGCACAAACCTTTGAATACCTGATTGATGTGGTATTAAGAGGTGTATCGCGTAGCCGAAAACTCCTGGAAAAGGTTCGTTGGGCTGACAACCAAACCGAAAGTGCAATTCTGGAAAAAGTCCTGGATCTGGTACTCAATTGTGTTTTCCCACCTTCTGAAGGTGCAGCGGTAGACAAACCCAAATTACTCATCGACTTGTTGGAATTTGTCTTTGATGTAATTTTGGCCGAAAACCCCGATGCCAAAGGATTGGCGCTACTGGAATTGATTTTATCGGATTCCGCAGGGATTGATTTTTCCAAAGGATTCGATCGGGATTTGGTGGAAGACCTTTTGGAAGCGGCGCAATATGCCATCGGACAGCATCCAGAACTGGTATCTGGAAAGCCCAATTTGGCCGACATCCTGGCCGATTGCTCGGCAGCCATTCACCTCCTGAGCATGGATCATCCCAATATTGGCGCCAAGATTTTGAGTTTAATCCTGGAACACAGCGCTGATAACCTGGAAGCCGTTTTGGATACCCGCGCTGAAAACCCCAAACACTTATTGGTGGAGGCACTTCAGCAAATTGTGTTGGCCATTTCCGCCGAACGCAGCAATGGTCGCTGGTCCAGAATGATCACCGAAGAGCAAATGCTGGAATTGATTGAGTTTGTGCAAGAACAGGCCATTCCTATGCCTGAATTGCTCAAAGACGATTACGTGTTTCGGGTACTTGACTGCATACTTATGGCCATGGATCAAAAGTCGCCACAATGGCGTCCACCTTTTGCGCTCTTGCAAATTTTGATGGAAAATCTGTTGCTCATCGCCAAGGAACACCGGGAGTTGCTCAAAAAGACCAACCTGCCTGATCGAGTCGATCAACCAATTGTTCTCACTTATTTGGTTGAAAAACTCCTGGAGTTGCTTTTCCGTCAGGATAAAAATACCCATCGCATCATTACTCAATTGCCCGCACTGGATGTTGTGGTAGATTTCTTCCTGACTACCCTCGAAGAATGGGACATCAACGAACACGCAGTAGACAAAGCCGCCGGCAAATTACAATACCAACTGGATCGGTTCACCCTGGGCGACATTTCCCTGGAGGATTTGTTGGATGAATTGGATACCGACGAAGATTTCCTGTAGAGGCAACCCTGGCGGTTGCCCCTACAGATGGCCGGGATGCCCACACAGGGGCATCCCTACGCGGCTGACCATGCTTGGGCGACCTGTTTTTGTACACCCAATCCATCAATACTCAATTCGACAACATCTCCTGGTTTCAGGTACCAGGGTGGTTTGAAACCCAATCCAACGCCAAATGGGGTGCCGGTTGAAATGACATCACCAGGCAACAGAGTCATAAACTGACTCAGGTAATGAATGAGATGGGGAATTTTGAAAACCAAATCATCGGTATTGGAATCTTGCACCATTTCGCCATTTACAGACAACCAGAGGCGCAAATTGTGTGGATCACTTATTTCATCGGGAGTTGCCAAAAATGGACCTAGTGGTGCAAAAGTATCCGCACTTTTGCCCTTCACCCATTGGCCAGAGCGCTCCAGCTGAAATTCCCGCTCTGAATAGTCATTGTGCAATACATACCCTGCTAAGTAGTCCATCGCATCAGCTTCCTCTACATAGCTGGCTTTTTTGCCAATGACAACCGCCAATTCAACTTCCCAGTCGGTTTTGACCGAATTTTTAGGAATAATCAGATTGTCATAAGGGCCGCAAATGGCGGTAGTGGCTTTAAAGAACACGACAGGCTCCTCGGGAAGGGCCATACCTGACTCTGCGGCGTGTTTGGCGTAATTTAATCCAATGCAAATGAGTTTGGAAGGTCGCCCGATGCAGGCACCCAATCGCTCTGAAGGATCGATTTCTGGGCAAGTAGCTGCGTTTGTAGTCACCCAAGCTGACAATTCCTGGATTTTGCCGCTGGCAAAAAAATGTTCATTAAAGTCCGGGGTGAAAGCGGAAACATCGATGCGGCGACCATCGGAAAGCTGGACTCCGGGTTTTTCGGCTTCAGGTGCGCCGTAGCGGATTAATTTCATGGTGCTGTTTTTTGCGTTTATGTTTTGGATGATGTGTTGCGAACTTCGTTCGTTGTACTTTTCACGAACTTCGTTCGTGAGGACGCGCACCCACGAATGAATTCGTGGGTTTAGATGTATATTCCCTGCCCACGAATGAATTCGTGGGTTGCTTAGTTGTTGAGGCGGGTGAAGCCACCGTCCAGGGGGTAGTCGCAGCCGGTGATGAAGCCTGCTTCATCTGAGCATAGGAACAGCGCCAGGTAAGCCACTTCAATCGGTTTGGCCATGCGGCCTATGGGTTGGGTTTTGGCCAGTTTTTCGTACATTTCAGCTTCCTGTCCGGGATAATTTTTGGCCAAAAAACCATCTACAAAAGGAGTGTGTACCCGCGCAGGCGAGATGCAATTGCAACGAATATTGTGTTTGAGGTAATCTTTGGCCGTAGACAAGGTCATCGTCAACACCGCGCCCTTTGCAGTAGAATAAGCAAAGCGATCGGGTATTCCGATGGTCGCAGCAATCGATGCCATGTTCAGGATGACGCCGCCGCCCTTTTCTTTCATCATTGGAATAGCTGCATGCAGGCAATTGTACACCCCTTTGACATTGACGTTCATCACGCGGTCGAAATCGGCTTCGGTGGTGGACTCGGCAGTGCCAATGTGGGCAATACCCGCATTGTTGACCAGGATATCCAGTACGCCAATTTTTTGAAATATTTCCACAATTTGGGCTTGATTGCTGACGTCGCAGGCGTGCGCACTCGCTTTACCACCTTCTGCAACAATTGAATTTGCGGCTTCTAGAGCAGCAGCTTCGTTCAAATCCAAAATATACACCTCTGCGCCTTGTCGGGCAAATACCTGTGCGATTGCCAAACCAATACCGCTACCGCTACCTGTAATGGCGGCCTTTTTGTTACTGAGTGAAAAAAGCATGTTTGTTGTTTGTTTTTTAGTTTAGGGGTTAATTTGATCACCAATTCTATCCATCGAGTGAAAATCTGTCTCAACCTGAAACTAATAACCTTCTTCCTCCATGCGCCCGGTCAATTGTTTGACAATCTTGAATTGGTTCAAAAACTCCTTAGCGATCACCCGAATAATGGTGTAAACCGGGATTGCCAGAATCATACCTATAATTCCATCAATTTGGGCACCAATAAGGATCACCAGAAAAATTTCCAATGGATGTGCCAACACACTTCTGGAAAAAATATAGGGTTGCAAAAAATTATTGTCGATGATTTGCATCACTTGAAAAACGAGGAAGACCTTAATCAACATTGGCCCCAATTGAGTATAAAAATCAATGTCCAGATTGGATGAGATGGTAATAAAAATACCAAATCCTGCGCCGATAATCGGTCCAAGATAAGGGATTACGTTCATTAAGGCACCAAACAAAGCAATCAAAAGGGCATTTTTGACCCCTAGAATGGTCAGCATCAGCCACAATCCAACCGCGAATAGGGACAACTGCACGACCAAGCCACCAAAATAGCGGGTCAGCAGCGCCACCGTGTCTTTAATGGTTTCACGGGAAGCTTGCTCATATTGATCAGGGATCAACGCAATGACAAAATTGACAAAGAGTTTGCGCTCCTGTAAAAAGAAAAAGGTGATGAATGTTACTGCAGCAACATTCACGATAATATTGCCAATTGCACCAACGATTGAGGCAATAAAACTGCCAATTTGACTTGGATCAAACCAGCCTTTAAGGCTATTTTTAAGCAATTTCTCCAGAGAGTCTTCTGGCAGCTTAATGTCATACGTCAACAGCCAATGTCCAATCTTATCGTAAGGCTCTTCCAGTGCAGTTGCAATGGCTCGATAATCTACGCTAGCCAGGTTTGTGGCCTGCTTCAAAATCGAAGGAACAAACAGCGCAATCACTCCTCCAAATACCAAAAAGAAAAAAATGAGGGTGAGTGCGGCACACACTGCTGGGCCAGGATGTCTTTTCATGATTCGGATCAAACGGAATCGGGCATAAATAGGTTGACCGATCAAAGAGACGATCCATGCAGCAACTACATAAGATATAATCGTACTGAAATTGTACACCAGAAAGCCAACAACCAGTGCTGTAAGGCCGATGATGATGTAGCGACTCCAGTTTTGGGCGATGGTCATAGTTCTGACTTTTTGTGGAATTTTATTTAGCGCTTTGTAAAAATAGCAGATTTTCTGCAAATTCAATTTCTGGTTTTCATTTGTGGGTGTAACTTTAGATCAGGTAACTTCACACAACACATCAAGATGAGCAAGACAAAACATCTCACCCGCCGCAAGTTTATTGAAAAAACAGCGGTTTTAGGGGCAGCTACAGTAATGGCGCCCGCACTACTTCATGCAAATAGTACTACAGCACCAATCAAAAAAATCCGCGTCAGCATCATTGGTTGCGGCAGCGTGTCTACCCAATACTTGCCGCACATTTCCAAGTCACCGCACGTTGAATTGGTCAGCACCTGTGACATCATCCCTGAAAGGGCACAAAAAGCTGCGGAAAAATATGGCATCAAAAACTGGTATCCACACATCGATCAACTTTTAGCCGGTGAGCCATTCGATTTGATGCTCAACTTGACCAATATGCAGGAGCATGGCCGACTCAACAGGCAAGCCTTGCTGGCTGGCCGCAATGTGTGGAGTGAAAAACCCATGGCCAATACTTACGCAGAAGGTAAAGAATTGCTCGATGTGGCGATCTCCAAAGGATTGCGACTATGGGGGGCACCAGCAGTGGTCAATAGTCCTCAATTTGCATTTATGGCACAACAAATCCAAGCTGGCAAATTGGGTAGAGTTGCCGCCGCACATGCACATTATGGACACTTAGGACCTACCTGGTCGGCATTTTTTTATGAAAAAGGTGGAGGCAGTTTGCCAGATTTAGGCGTATACAACCTGGCTACCCTCACTGGTTTGCTGGGGCCAGCCAAATCCGTGACAGCCATGACGAGTATCGTCACTCCTACCCGTAAAACCGATAACAAAGGGGAGATCAAAGTAGAAGCAGAAGACAACGCCATCGTACTCATGGATCATGGCAAAGGCATAATTTCCAGCGTACAATGTGGTTTCAATTACTTTGATCCCTATGGCCACGAAGGCAAAGGGCAAGAAAAACCCACCATCTCCATCTGGGGTAGCCATGGCAATATGAACTTGATTGGTTACGATTGGGCGCCTTTTGGCGTAGATATGGCCACATCAGAAAATGAAAACACGGTTCGCCATGTACCTAATCCAGGCAACTACGTTTGGCAGATGGGAGCAACCGTTATTGCTGAATTTATGGCCGGAGCAAGCGGAGAACCCCGCATTCAGGCGGAGCACGCATTGCACGTGCTAGAAGTGATAGAAGCGGCAAGAAAAGCGGCTACAACTGGAAAAAGGGTGAAGCTGGTTTCAACTTTCAAGTATCCAATTGTGTAAAAGGGAATTTTTTTTTGCCGTCCATATTTATCTAGATGTGGACGGCAAAAAAATTAATTGGCCGGCACCAAAATACGGGTAAACTGAGGACCAGGTGCCGATACGGGATCAAGAAAGATGGTATCTCGTCCAATTCTTTGAATTCGAGACACTTGAGTGCCATCCTGCAATTGCATCACCAATTCCTGGCCATTTTTTTGGACACTCCAATTTCCTTTTTGCAGGGTATCATCCAATTGAAATATGGCAGAACCATCGTCAAGGAGGTCAATTTTGGCCATTCCCAACGCCTGCATCATGCTTTCCATGTAGTTGCGCTGTGATGAATCGGTTTGGCGTTTAAAGTTTTCCTTTTTCATGGAATCCAGGTCATAACGCCAACTTCCGACCAATTCTTCTTTGATTTTTTGCTCTTTAAGACAAGAACTTAGGACAAGGGAAAGCAGCAAAAGAAAACTGAGATTACGGGACATAATAGTTTTTTTGGGTAAGAAAATGAGGGAACATCTCAATTGTAAAATGGCAATCTTCAAGAGTTATCCTATTCTACAATCTGGCGCAGGTTTTGACGAAAAGCCCTAGGGCTAGTACCAACAACCAAACGGAACTGTTTGTTGAAGTGCGACAGGTTGTTGAATCCACTGTCGTAACTCACGGCGGCAATACTCAGGTGTTCATTCGAGAGGAGCTGACAGGCATGTGCTACCCGCACCTCGTTTACAAAATGGGTAAATGTCTTTCCTGTCAGGCGCTTAAAATAGCGGCAAAATGCAGGAACAGTCATATTTACTCGACGGGAAACTTCGTCCAAAGTCACTTCTTGTTGAAAATGTGCTTCGACATATTCGTATACTTCCTGGATTCTTTCCAGGTGCTGGGCTTGAACTTCAAAGGCGAATCCATCTGCGTTTAGCGAACTAAAATCTTCGGTTTGTCCCAATACCCTCAATACTTTCAACAACTCTAATAAGCGATCAAAAGGCTCCATGTGGGCCATGGCGCGCAATTGTTCTCCTGCCCATTCTCGAGTTTGGCCATGAAAAATGATGCCTTTGCGGGAGCGCTCAAAAAGATGATGGACTTCGCGCAATTCTGGTGCTTTGAGAAAATCTTTACCCAGAAAATCTTCTTTCATTTGCACCACAATCTCTACCTGATCCTTGAAGTGACCTTCGGTGAAACCAAGGTGAGGCAAATTGGGTCCCAAAAAAATCAGGTCACCATCTTCATAATAAGAAATGTGGTTACCAATATGGCGTTTGCCTTTGCCTTTGGAGATGTAAACGATTTCATACTCCGGGTGAAAATGCCAGAAAGGTTTGTAAACGGGATCAAGATCCGTAAATTCCCGAATGGCAAAGGAACTCCCGAATACAGGATCAATTTTTTCTAATAACGGTTTCATACTCGATTGATCGATTGGGACTAATTTAACTCATTTTCGGCCAAAATATTGTCAAACAGTCAAATTTGCATCAAAAACAAATGGCAAGTTCAAAAAATATTACCTTTAAAATGTCGTACTCGTGTAAAATTTAACGCTAAATTAGCTTAGATTTAAAATTAAAAGTGATCTACACGTAGCAAAGTCAGCTACTTTTGCCCCGAATTTACTATAAGGCAAAAAAATTAACTTTAATTTATTCGCATGGTCAAGCAAGCAGACTTATTGGTTGTAGGTGCAGGGATCCTCGGAACTGGCCACGCCTTGCAAGCATTGCTCAAAGGTTATTCGGTGATTTTAACGGAGCAAGACAATGCGCCACAAGAAGCAACTGTAAGAAACTTTGGACAAGCAGTTTCTTCTGGGTTGACCGCTGGAAAATGGCAACAATATGGCTTGGATAGCCTCCAAATATTCAAGCGCATCCAAGCTGAATTTGACTTGGGTATTCGCAACAATGGCTCTTATTACATTGCTTCCAATGCCGATGAATTGCAACTGATCGAAGAGTTGTACGCCATCAACCAACAGAACGGTTATGAATGCCAGATTCTGAGCAAAGCCGATTGTTTGCAGCGTTTTGCGCCACTGCGCGAAGATTACGTCTTGGCGGCCCTTTATTTCCCTCTGGAAGTGAGCATCGAACCCCGCGTGATGATCCATCGCCTGTTGGCCTATTTGCAACTAAAATATCCTGATACTTTTACCTATCTGCCCAATACCCCAATTGTCGGTTGCTCTTCGGTCAATGGAAAAGCCATTGCAGAATCAACCAAAGGGGAGCAATTTCAAGCTAGCAAAATCATCATTTGTTCCGGGCGCGAATTTCGAATGCTCTATCCTGAAGTTTACCGCAACAGCGATCTGGTAGTTTCCAAACTTCAAATGATGCAAACCTTCCCCATGCCGGAAGTGAGTTTACCTGGAAACATTCTTACGGGTTTATCGATCCGCCGTTACGAAAGTTTCGAGCAATGCCCCAGCTGGTCATCCAAAGACAACAGCGTATACAAGCAGGAATTGTTTGATCATGGCATCCACATTCTTTTCAAACAGGCCATTGATGGTTCGATCATCATTGGTGATTCACACGAGTACGCGCCAGCTGCCGAGATCGATCGCCTGGGATTTGATGTCAATCACGAGATCAATGACTTGATCATCGAAGAAGCAAAGCGGATTGTGAACCTTCCTGATTGGCGCATTCAAAAATCTTGGAACGGCTATTATGCCCAAGTAAAAAATGGTGACTTGTTTCACCACCACATAGACGAAAACATTCAAATTGTCACTGGAATTGGTGGCAAAGGCATGACCTCTGGATTGGGACTTGCCGGAGCAAACATCAAACAAACATTCGCATTATGATCAACCCGATTGAATTGGTTGCCTTTGATATGGCTGGCACTACTGTACGTGACGAGCATGAAGTAGAAACTTGCTTTCGGGAGGCTGCTTTATGTACTGGTTTGGAAATGACCGAAGAGGAAATCCTGGCCGTGCAAGGCTGGGGCAAACGTTTTGTATTTGAAACCTACTGGGAACGTCAATTGGGAGAGCGAAATGACGTTTGGCAGAATAATGTAGACCGTTCATTTAATGCCTTTACTGAAGTTTTGGAAAACCACTACCTTTCTCAACAGATAGTGCCAACTGATGGTGCATTGGAGGTATTCGCTTTTCTTCGAGAAAATGGTGTCAAAATCGCCTTGACTACGGGCTTTTACCGCAAAGTCAGCGATATCATTCTAGACCGTTTGGGTTGGTTGGATGGATTAGATGATCAATACCTAAATACCAGTGGCAATGCCCTGATCGACTGTTCGATCACCAGCGATCAGGTTGCCCACGGAAGACCTGCTCCTGATATGATCTTTAAAGCGATGGCTATGCTGAATGTTTCTTCTGCAACTAGTGTCATTGCAGTTGGCGATACACCTTCTGATATTCAGGCCGGTAAAAATGGAGGAGTTGCGTACAGTTTGTGCGTGGCAAATGGTACACATCCATTGGAGTTGCTTCTTCCTCATCAACCTGACGGTGTATTGTTAAGCTTAAAAGAACTGATTCCTTTCTTCAAGGATTTTATGTATAAGTGAAAAAAAAATCTGCCGATATTTATAAAAGTTTAGATAAAACATTTACATTTGCTTAACAGAATTTGCAAAAAGTTGCATGTGGTTAAAAAAAAATACCTTTTCATACTAGTATTTGAAAAATATTTTTAACTTTGACCGCTCGAAATTAACTTGCATCTGAATTAAAGTATTCTTAACTTCGCATGGTAGTGCATTTACCAGAAGATCATTCTCTGCGGAGCGAAATCACCAACAATACACTTTGTTAGTGATTTCGAGTATCTCGATAAAGAGCATTAACTGGGGTTTAGTTTTACTTAGGGCCGGGAGTCTCAATGATTTTCCGGTCTTTTTTTTGCCTATATTCTAACAATTTATTTTCGGATTTCTATATTTTCTCTTCAACATTCTTCCAAAGCTTAGCAAGCTCATTTTATTTCCGTTCCTTAGGTTTATCTTTGCTCAAAATAGCTCTATGAAAAGATTATTGCCAGTTGGGCTCATGTTGATTTTGAGCCTGATGTGGGGTTGTGCAATAAAAGCACCTCAGCGAATTGTACAACAACCCATCGATTTCATTTTACTCCAACTCAATGATGTATACGAAATTGCACCTCTTGAAGGAGGAAATGCAGGCGGGCTTGCCAGAGTTGCAAGCGTACGCAAAGAGTTGCTTCGAGAAAGCCCAAATGTAATCACAATCATTGCCGGGGATTTCCTTTCCCCCAGTCTAACCGCCAATTTAAGCTTGGAAAATGGCGAAAAAATTGCGGGACTGCAAATGATCGAAACCCTCAATACGATGGGACTGGATTACGCAACTTTTGGCAATCATGAGTTTGATTTACGAGATTCAGCGCTGCTTTCGAAAAGAATCAATCAATGCAATTTTCGCTTCGTAACGGCCAATGTACGTCGGGTTTATACCGGAGGCAATGTTGCCCCATTTCAGCAATTGGTCAAGGGGAAAATACAAACGGTACCTGACTTTATTAGCCATACTTTTAAAAATAACGCGGGCGATTCGATGAAATTGGCGTTGACTGGCGTGCTCTTGCCCTTTACCAAGCGACCTTATGTTAGCTACCTTCCATTGGAAGAAAACTTCCGCAGGGTAGTTGGCCAAGCCAAAACCCAAAGCGATGTGGTGATGGCCATAACCCACATCAGCGCAGCCGACGATCGGGCTTTGGCAGCAGCAGTACCAGGGGTGCCGCTGTTCATGGGTGGACACGACCACAACCACCAGGATCATTACGTCGAAAACACCATCATCACCAAGGCCGACGCCAACGCCAAAACGGTATACATCCACCGTTGTCGCTTTGATCCGCAGTCAAAATTATTGAGCATACGTTCCTCTTTGAAATACATCAACGCAACCATACCTGAAGAGCCCACCACCAAAGCGGTAGTGGACAAGTGGGTTTCCAAAGTAGACCAAACCCTGCGCAACAATGGCTACCAACCCGAGCAAAAAATTGCCGACTTGCGCGAAACCCTTCAATGCAAAGAGAGCGACATTCGCACCCGTCAAACCAATTTTGGGGCAGTTACTGTTAAAGCGATGGAATACGTGATGCCTGGGGCAGATGCTTATTTGATCAACTCCGGCTCGATGCGCCTGGATGATGACATTGCTGGCACCATGACGGTGTATGATGTAGTGCGTTCTTTTCCTTTTGGTGGCGGATTTGCACGTCAGGAATTGCCGGGTGCTGAACTCAAGAACTTACTGAATGCTGGCCTGGAAAAAAACCGGGGCGAGGGTGGTTACCTGCAAGTAGGGAGCATCAGCAAGGTCGGTGATACCTGGATGGTAAAAGGAAAAGCAATTGAAGACAAGCAATTGTACAAAATTGTCATTTCGTCATTTGTAGCTGGAGGTAGTGAGGCCAATCTTAACTTCATGTCAAAATACCCCGCGGATGAACCCAAAACGGTCACAACGTCCAAAGGAAAACAGATCAAAAACGATGTGCGTGACGTGTTAATCGAATACATGTCGTCTGCATATTGACGAATACAACAAATCCAATTTCCAAAAACCCAAATTTGGGGTGGTCAAAAACATGCAAAAGTGCCTTGATTGGCGTCTCGGCAAGCCGCATTTTTACACCAGAAATGGAAATTGTTATAAAGGTAAAGCAATCTTTTGACCCGGCCCGCACGCAGGCCGGGTCTTTTTGTATGTACTAGACTTGCAGTAACGAGTCTACTCTACCAACGCCGGAATGTTCTGATTTTTGAACTCCAGGTTGTAGGCTTGAATTTCTTTCCGCAATGCTTGCAGGGCTTGTTGATGGCTGGCCCACTCAGCAGTCAAATCTGCGTGCCGCTCCCGGTTGCCCTGGGTAATACGCGGATCGTGTGCATCTACCCTACCGCGTACGGTGAACAATTCTGCGCTGAGTTTGCTCGGCCAGTTGATTACATCCTGGCCATTCTTGGTGCGGGGTTCAACCAGCAGGCTTTCAAAATCATTGATTTTCTTGACCAGATCCTGACCTTTCTTCAACAAGTCTGCCGCCGCTTTATTGTCTTTGAGTACCTCGTTGTAGGCATCCAATTGCTTGCGGATTTTGCGTACTTGCACCACAGTGCGGTGGATTTCATTGATTTGATCGCCCAACGTTTGCAACATGGCTTGCTGCGCTTGCCAATCAGCAGCACTGACATTGACGCGCGAATCAGGAAGTACATCTACCATTTGTTCTGAAACCTGTCCGCGGTGAGTGAGGCGAATTTTATACTGGCCTGGTGCCACCCGGTAGCCTCGGTAATCTCCATAGATGAATACCCCAGGTACATCCACCAAACCATCGGTCCTGAAATCCCAGGCAAAACGGTTGACACCAGCTTCGGCGGGCAAAACCGGTTCAGGACTCGGCCCTCCAGGGTAGGGTTTGAAGCTCTCGTCTTTTTTGTTGCTGAGTTTGCGGATTACCTTTCCGGCAGCATTCAGTACTTCGATGCGCAGGAGGTTGGTATCTGCTTTTTCCTTCAAATAATAATCAAAAATGACCCCTTCGGCAGGGTTCATGCCTATTCCAGCTGGTGCATCTCCAGACAGGTAAGCAGATCCTCCGCTGTATCGCCGACTGGCTTGCGGCTTGAACAATTGGGCAACGGCTGTACCAACTACACCCTTGGCTTGCTGCATTGCACCAAGATCATCGAGAATCCAGAATGCGCGACCAGCAGTAGAAGCAACCAAATCGTTGTTGCGAATTTGCAAGTCGGTAACAGGTACGATGGGCAGATTCAATTGCAAGCGATTCCACTGTACACCGCCATCGGTAGAGATATAAAAACCGCGCTCTGCTCCGGCATATAGCAAACCCTTTACCATTTTGTCCTCCCGGATGACTTTGATGAAATCGTCATTGTCGATGCCCGTGGCAATTTTCGTCCAGGTTTTGCCGTAATCGGTGGTTTTGTAGGTATACGAAGTGAAATCGTTGAACTTGTAGCGGGTAGCACAAATATACGCCGTACCCCGATCATGTGGCGACACTTCAATGGACTGGATCATGCATTCCTGGAGGTCTTTGGGGGTGATGTTGCTCCAGCTGCGGCCGTCGTCCTGGGTCAAATAGACCAGTCCACAATCAGACCCCGTATAGATCACTCCTTTTTCCAGGCTTGATTCGATCAGGTAATAAATGGTGTTGTAGTTTTCACCGCCAGCACCTTCGTTGGTCATGGGGCCACCGCCAATGTCTTGCTTGGTGGTATCGTTGCGGGTGAGGTCGGGGCTAATTTTCTCCCAGGTCAAACCTGCATCGCGGGTGCGGAAGACGACGTTGCCCGTATGGTAAATGACCTTCGCATCATGAGGAGAGCTCACGATGGGCGCATTCCAGTTGAAGCGGTATTTCATGCGCTTGGGTGGGTTGGCCAGGTTGAGTGCGGAGTAGGCCATAACGTCTTTGCTTTCACGGGTACGCGTATTCAGCGCCTCGATGATGCCTTGATAGCAGCCCCCCAGGAGCAATTCTGGATTATTGGCGTCAAAAGCGATGTAGGCACTTTCGCAACCCGGGCCTTCAAACCAATCGTTTTGGGTGATGCCGTTGGTATTGGTACGACTGGTTATCACCACCGAAGTATTGTCTTGTTGACCACCGTATACCCGATACGGGAAAAGGTTATCGGTATTGACGCGGTAAAACTGAGCAGTAGGTTGATTGCCCAGGGTAGACCAACTGCGGCCAGCGTTGAAGGTAACCTCTCCTCCCCCATCGTCGCCGAGGATGATGTTTTGATTATTGTTGGGGTTGATCCAAAGGTCGTGCGTATCGCCGTGGCCAACCCGGATGGTGCTGAAGGTGCGGCCTCCATCAATCGAACGAGTCATAGGAGCATTGAGCACGTAAACCACATCGGCATTTACCGGATCGGCAAACACTTCCATGTAATACCAGGAGCGCGAATTGATGTTTTGGTCGGAACTGAGCAGCGTCCAGGATTCGCCTCCGTTGTCGGAGCGGTACAAACCCGCTTTGGTTTTTTCGGCTTCTACGATGGCAAAGACGCGATTGGGATTGACTGGTGATACGGAAACACCAATTTTTCCCAATTCTTTGGGCAGGCCTTCGTTGATTTTCTTCCAGGTTTCGCCACCATCGGTTGATTTCCAAATCATTGAACCAGGGCCGCCACTTTCTACTTTCCAGGGGGTACGGCGGTGTTGCCAGGTCGCCGCGTACAAGATGCGGGGGTTGGAATGATCCATGCTCAGGCTGGAGGCGCCAGAGTTTTCGTCCACGAAGAGTACTTTTTTCCAGGTCACACCACCATCGGTAGACTTGTAAACGCCTCGGTCTTCGCTTGGGCCGTGCAGCGCGCCTTGTGCAGCAACATAGACCAGATCAGGATTATTGGGGTGAACCACTACGTCTGAAATGTGGCGGGTTTTTTCCAAACCGATGTTTTTCCAGGTTTTACCCGCATCGATGGATTTGTATACCCCGTCACCGTAAGTGGTCATTACGCCCCGTACGGCGTGTTCACCTGTGCCAACATAAATCACATTGGGGTCAGATTCCGCAACAGCGATGTCACCAATGGTAGTGGATTTGAATTGGCCATCGGAAATATTGCGCCAATTGAGGCCTGCGTCTTCGGTTTTCCACAGTCCGCCACCTGTATAACCGCAATAATAAAGGTTTTCATTTTGTTTTACGCCAGATACGGCATTGGAACGGCCACCGCGAAAGGGGCCAATGTTGCGCCACTTTAGCCCGGCATAGGTTTTGGCATCAAAAGCATTGGTGCTTACTGCCGGCATTGGGCTAGGCGCAGGTACGTTGCGTTTCTTTTGCCCCCATAGGGTAGTGCTGAGCAATAAAAGCCCCAGCAAAGAGAGATGGTACAGGTTTCTTGTCATTTTTGGTCAGGTTATGTAGACTTGATCAAAAATAGGAAACCATTCGCAAGAATTGATTATTTATTTGGACAGAATCTCCGAATAAAAATTGCCCTCTCGGTATTCATCCAAAACATGATTAACTGTTTGGGTCAAATTTTTGGGTAAATTGTCCAGGTAAAACCACTCAGCTTCCTTAAATTTATGGGTTTCCCGGGCTTTCAATTCTCCCTCCCAGTGGTAAGCTTTGAAGTACATCACGATGCGTTGCTGCTGCTTTTTTAATTTATGCAGGACGTGCACCAGGTGCAAATCTTCAGGTTTGAGCACAATTCCTGCCTCTTCGTAGCTTTCCCGAATCACCGATTGGCGCGCAGATTCGCCCAATTCGACATTTCCTCCCACCAGGGTGTAATTGCCCCCATTGGGTTTGGTTTGTTTCAACAGAAGGATCTGACCTTTGTGGTAAAGGATCAAGCGTGCTTTTACATTGATGTTGCCCGTAGTCATGTTAATCCGGGTTTGTGAGATTACGTAGGCTTGCCTGATCAGCACGCGCTACAACCGGGCCAAATATAGCAACACTTGTGGAATCGAATCATTAAAGTACAGTTAAAGCTAAATAACGCAGAAAAAATAACTTCCCGGTTTTTTGCGTCAGACTAAGCTTTAATTTTTTTTACGAATTGTAAGTTGAAAAATATTATCCAGCGCTAAAACTTTTGACAGGTACTCAGCAATGCATTTTTTACTACTTTTGTAGTTGATTTCCCGTGAACTTGCCTGATCATACCATTAACCTTAACTATTTAACCAAAAGAGCGCTTATGCATTACGAAAACGTTCTGGCGACCATAGGTAATACTCCTTTGATTCGTATGAATCGTATTGCGCAGGGAATTCCAGCCAAAGTATTCGCTAAAGTAGAATCCTACAATCCAGGGCAAAGCGCCAAAGACCGCATTGCCTTATTCATGATCGAAGAAGCGGAACGTGCTGGCAAACTGCATCCAGGTGGTACCATCATTGAGGCAACCTCTGGCAACACGGGATTCAGCATCGCGATGGTAAGTTCCATCAAGGGCTACCGCTGCATTCTTACACTGACCAGCAAAGCTTCACAGGAAAAAATTTCACTGCTCAAATCAATGGGTGCCCAGGTGGTCATTTGCCCGGTTGACGTTGAACCAGCAGACCCACGTTCTTATTATTCGGTGGCGGAACGCGTTGCCCACGAAACCCCAAATTCTTTTTACCTGGCTCAAAACTTCAACCTGGACAACGCGGAGGCGCATTACCGCTCCACTGGCCCCGAAATCTGGAAGCAGACCAGAGGGAAAATCACTCATTTTGTATGCTGTGCCGGAACAGGTGGCACCCTTTCAGGTACAGCCCGCTACCTCAAGGAGATGAACCCCAATATCAAAATCATCGGGGTGGATGCCTATGGATCGGTTTTAAAGAAATTTTGGGAAACCAACGAATATGATCCCAATGAAATCAAGCCCTACAAAGTAGAAGGCTTGGGGAAAAACATCATTCCGCACAACATGAACTTCGAGTTGGTGGATGATTTCATCAAAGTAACCGATAAAGACAGTGCCATCCAGGCGCGTGATTTGGCCAAATACGAAGGTTTGATGGTGGGCTATTCCAGTGGCTCTGCCATGCAGGCCGTGTTCGATATTGCCGACACCCTTACTGAAGATGATGTGGTCGTTACCTTGTTTTCCGATCACGGATCTCGCTATTTAGGCAAAATTTTCAACGACGACTGGATGATCGAACAGGGTTGGCTGGAATGCGAAAACGCCGAAATACCTGGCGAAGGCAGCAAGCCGCAACCACAAGAATATCCTTCCGCTGTACCCGCTGAGGCTACTGGCTCCAACTATTTTTACAGCTACGAAGCCATGCGCGATCGCTACACCAAATACTACCGAACTTATCGCTTGAAGTACAAAAAATACATCCGCTTGACGCGGCAGACCCTTGGATTGTAGAGACGCGATTCATCGCGTCTCTACAAATGACATAAATTACCTTGACAATACCGTTCCGGACAATTATTTTTGCGCTGGAATAAATAAAATATCCGACCATACCTATGAGTGCTGAAAAGACCAAAGCATACTTGTCAAATGAAAACGTATCCGTGCCCTTGTTCAAAAACAAGTGGGTCGATCGTTTCACTCGGACGCACATTGCGATTCCAGTGTCGATTTTCTTTGTGTATTCCGCTTGCCTGCTTTATTACACTGCCGCAAAGACTGAATTGACCTGGCCGTTAGTGGTAGGACTTTTTTTTGCGGGCCTGCTGCTGTTCACTTATGTAGAGTACCTCGTACACCGCTATGTTTACCACATGGAAGGGGACACGCCAGCCAAGAAAGAAGCGCAATACAAAATGCACGGCGTACACCACGATTACCCGAAAGACAAGCAGCGCCTGGCCATGCCTCCGTTCTTGAGCATTACCATTGCTACCATTTTGTTGCTAATCTTTGAATTGATCCTCAACAAATATTCATTTGCCCTTTTGGCTGGTTTTTTGGTGGGATATGCCATGTATCTGCTGGTGCATTACTCGGTGCACATCTTCCGTGCCCCCAATAATTTCTTGAAAGCCTTGTGGGTCAACCACTCCATTCACCACTACAGCCCGGAGGATGCCATGTTTGGCGTTTCTTCTCCGCTGTGGGATTATATTTTTGGTACAACTCCAAAAAAGAAAGGAATCAAAACCTCTGAGATTGTAGTGAACGATCACCTCTGAGTTTCAGATTTTTGGAATAAAAAAATCCGCAGTTGGACTTGGGTGTTCGGCTGCGGATTTTTTTTGTGCCCGTTGGTAAAAACGGGGCATTTGACCAAAAGCAAATAAAGTTTTATCTTCGGCTTATGAAAAATCTTCCGCTCGGCATCCAGCATTTTGATCAATTGATTGTCAAAGATTGTATTTACGTTGACAAAACGCCCCTGATTTGCCAGCTACTGAGTCAGTATCAAGCGGTTTTTCTAGCACGTCCCCGTAGGTTTGGCAAATCCTTATTGTTGTCTACCATTGCGCAATTGTTTGCTGGCCGAAAAGACTTATTCAAGGGCTTGTGGGCAGAAGAAAACTGGGACTGGAATCGGGTGCATCCGGTGATTCATTTTTACATGGATAAAACGGGTTTTGCGGATTGGGGGCTAAAAACCGGGTTGATGAAGCATCTGGACGGTATTGCTTCCGAGCACGAACTAGCGTTACAGGAGGATGCACCAGGGTTTCGCTTACAAGAGTTGATCGAAAAATTATACCAAAAATACGGCAAGCGGGTGGTTGTGCTCATTGACGAATACGACAAACCCATGCTGGATGTACTGCACAAGCCCGAAGAAGTGGAAGAAAATCGAAAAATCCTCGGTGATTTTTACGGCATCCTCAAACCCATTGGTGACAAAATCGAGTTTTTGATGCTCACCGGCATCTCCAAGTTCAGCCAGATGAGCGTATTTTCAAAACTGAATCAACTGGAGGACATCACACTTTCTACAAGGTATGTCACCCTACTTGGATACACTCAGCAGGAACTTGAATCCTTTTTTGAAGATTATCTTGAATCAGCCCAACAGCAATTAGCGCTTACCCGAGCAACCTTACTTGCCGAAATAAAACGTTGGTACAATGGTTACTCCTGGGATGCCCGCAATTTTGTTTACAACCCCGTGTCTTTCATGCGTTTTGTTCATGAGCAGCGCTTCAGTAATTATTGGTTTGCCACCGGCACTCCGGAGTTTTTGGTGCATCAACTGCGCAAACATCATTTTTTCAACTTAGAAAACCTGGAACTCAGCGAACGGGCTTTTGAAAGTTACACCATTGACAACTTAGAGCCCAGCATGCTCCTACTGCAAACGGGCTACTTGACCATCAAAGAAATCAAGCCTCATAACATCTTTCGGCTGGACTATCCTAACTACGAGGTGCGCGAGGCATTAATTGATCACCTCATGGCCGCTTATGGCCGCATTCCCCATACCACCTCTGGGCCTACAGTGTTTCGCTTGCGGGAGGCTTTTTACCGCAGTGACTTGGAAGCAGCCATCTCCATCATCAATACCCTTTTTGAAAACATTCCCGGCACCCTGAATCGCAAGAAGGTCGAAGCAGATTATCACGCCATGCTCTACCTGGTATTTCGCTACATGGGGCTGGAGGCGGAAGCAGAAGTATCAGGCCTGAGGGGCCGTTCGGATGCGGTGCTCAAAACCCCTACCCACTTGTACGTGATCGAGTTCAAACTGGATCAAAGCGCTCGGGCAGCGCTGGATTATATTCGGGAAAAAGGCTATGCAGAAAAACATCGGCACGATGGGCGGCCGGTCTTATTGTTGGGGATAAATTTTAGTAGAAAAAAGAAATTAGTAGATGATTGGGGAATGGAGGCGTTGTGAGTGTTTAAACTTGTGTATAAACTTTTATTTGTTGAAAATTTATCTCTATTTTTTTCTAGGCGTACACTTTTTCTAGCTGAGAAAAAGGAAAAAGTTGTTTGATATTTTGGAAAAAAGAATAGGAGAAAGAATTTTGTGTTACCACACAACAAAACCAATCTCCTATGAGCCGAAGC
>Ga0247836_1001630_pt1 | contig 35091 bp, 36 predicted proteins | sample LaCruzMarch2015__4_FD_187116 | JGI IMG/M metagenome (GOLD analysis project Ga0247836, IMG submission 187116) | Freshwater microbial communities from meromictic Lake La Cruz, Castile-La Mancha, Spain - LaCruzMarch2015_14m | ecosystem: Environmental > Aquatic > Freshwater > Lake | place: Spain... | reverse complement strand
GGTAACGTCTCACAAATTACATCGACGAGCGTGACGGGCGCTGCAGCAGGAACGTATACGATGACTGCCGCTGGTGCTGTAATAACAATGGCAGGTACCGTTAATGGCCAAGCGATAACACAGGCCGTTACTCTGGCGGCGGGCGTTGCTAATACTACGCAAAACGTTAATTTCAGCGCTTTTGGACTTTCGTTTGATATCAGAAGTTATCAAGCCCACACCGCAGCTAATATTGCTACGGCATTAGTTGCCTTGAATAGTGGAGCTGGTGTAGCTGCTGGTGAATTTATCGTATCGCAAGGTGCTAATAGCGCACTCAAGTTCCAAAGCGGCGCCAATTCAGATGCATTCATTCAGATTAATACCCGCAACATTCAAACTGCTAGTACCGGCGCTTATGCAGGTACAGCGACTGAAATGCTGACCCTGGGTACTCGGATTACCGGCAGTACTGCTGGAAATCTGGGCGCTTTAACGAAGGATAGCAGCATTGATGTCTGGCAGACCGCGTTCAAAAATGCTGCTGCTGCTGTGGATACAGCGCTTGAATACATTTCGACAGAGCGCAGTGTGTATGGCGCTCAGACAAATCGCTTGAGCTACATTAGCAACAATTTACAAGCGCAGAGCACTAATTTGCAAAATAGCCGTTCCGCAATTATTGATACTGACTTTGCTGCAGAAACGGCCAAGTTAACAAAAGGTCAGATCATGCAACAGGCTGCAACCGCGATGTTGGCGCAGGCGAACCAAATGCCTAATGTCATCTTGTCATTATTGAAGTAATTTAGTAGTCTGATAAAAAGCCTAAGGTGGATTTATTCACCCTAGGCTTTAGTTGATAGTAATAGGAGAGTTAAGAATGAGCACAATTAATGTTAATTCGGCCGCTAGCTCTGGTGCAATGCAGTCCAGTGGTATGCCACAGGTGATTGCCCAGCCTACACGGTCTGATGCTGAGGTCGTTTCACAGGTAGCAAGCACGGTTATCAAGCCATCGAGTGTGGATGCTTCTAGTCAGCCAACGCGTGAGGTTGTGGCAAAAGCAGCGGCAGAGATTCAGCAATTTGTCCAGTCGATGGGCCGCAATTTAAGCTTCTCAGTCGATGAGAGCTCCGGTTATCACGTTGTGCGCGTGGTTAATCCCAATACGGGTGAGCTGGTTCGTCAGCTGCCTTCCGAGGAATTATTGAAGATCTCCAGGGATTTTCAGCGCCTTAGCAATGTATTGGTAAGTCAAAAGGCTTAAGTTCTGCATGCCAATTCAAGAAATTGGCATGTATTTTGCATGGGATTAATATAAGCTCGCCTTGCATTCGGGCTTATCCTTTAAATTAGAGAACTTCAACATGGCCGTTTCTTCAACTAATTCAAGCAGTTCAAGCGCTTCTACCGCATCGATTGATGTTTCGGCGATTGTGCAGCAGCTGATGACGGCAGAAAATCGTCCGCTCGATACCATCAAGACCAAGATTACCCAGCAGCAGGTGATTATTAGCGACTTGGGTAATGTGCGGTCTAAAGTATCCAGTTTTAAGGATGCCCTCAGTAGCTTTCAGAACCCCAATTCCTATAACAACAGAATAGCTAGTACGAGTGACAGTGCGGTGGTGAGTGCTACTGCATCCAACGGCGCTATTCCAGGCAGCTACAGCATTCAAGTTAGCCAAATTGCCGCGGCGTCAAGGCACGCTTTGAGCGGCTACAGTAGCGCGACTACCCCCGTTACGGTAGACGGTGCTACGGGTTTCACGCTAACGGTCGGCACTACGACCTACAGCACCAAGGGTACGGTTACTGTAAATGGGGTTGCTAGCGCGAGCACTGTAGCAGTACTTGGCGCCAGCCCTACCGTAACTGACCTCTCTAACTGGATTAATGGCCTCGGTGCTAATGTCAAATCCGGCGTGGTACAAACGACCGCTAGCGATCAGTGGGCATTAACCATCGAGGGCTCGCTAACGGGTACGGCCAATGCAGTAACCTACGCTGGGCTCAGCACCGGTACCGTAAATGCGGATGCCACGGTAGTCGCTAGAAATGCCCAATTCACCTTAAACGGCATTGCATTCGAGCGCGCAACCAATACTGTTACTGATGCAGTGAGTGGTTTAAGTTTGAAATTACTCGGCACCACTGCCGTTGGTGTCAGCAAAACCATTACGATATCCAATGGCGCTGACAATTCTGAGAAAACAATTAAAGATCTAGTTACTGCTTATAACGACCTGATTGGTTTACATAAAACCTTGACGGCCACTAGTGCGAATTCAGATAAGCCAGGAACCTTTGCCACCAATCCAACCATGCTTGCATTTATTGGTGATATTAAAACTAGGTTAGCAACGGGCTTTGCGTATGGCGTGGCAGACCCTGTCACGGGTCAGCGCCCCACCATGAGTTTGGCGTCTTTGGGTATGGATTTGCAGCGCGATGGTACGATTAAGTTTAATTCTGTAACGCACGCATTGGCGGTATCGAACGGATTGCAGGCTACCTTAAGCAAGGACATTGATGTGGGCTACGTCAGTGCCGGAATAGCCGAAAAAGCAGAGGTCAGTTTTACACCCTTAGCAGCCAACCAAGTTCTTACTCTTGCCGGTTATACATTTACTGCTGGCAGCGCCGGTGCAAGCGCAAATCAGCTTGCTAGCGCGTTTGCAAGTATTACCTCTACATCCACTCTAGCCTCCCTCAATACTCCCCTTACGGATGCCACCGTCGGTCAATTCACTGCGGTTGGTGCTGGATGGACAAGCAGTGTTGCAACGGATGCAAAGGTAACTTTTACCAGTACGACCCCGAGAACCGATGTACCTAATTTAGTAGCAGCAGGAAATGGCGCCGCATCCGCAGCTATCGTAACCACTCCTTCTGGCAACACATTGCTGAGTTTTGTTAACACTGCATCCAGTTCCAACGGCCTGCTGAGCCAGCAAATCGAGTCGCAAAATAATTCAATCAAAGATCTTAAAGCTCGCCAAGGCACGCTCGAAACAAAGTTAAACGTGATCCAAAATAACTACATTAAACAGTATTCCGCATTAAATGCATTGTTGTTTCAGCTCAGTTCTACCAGCAGCTCTTTAACGAGTGCGCTGGATGCGCTGACCAACAATAACAACAATAACTAAACGCAGTCAAAGAAAAGAATCCATCGGAGAATATATGGCACCTAAATCAGCGCGAGCCTATGCAGCGACAGAAGCATTTACTGGTGTCAATGCATCCGATCCTGGGCAGTTGATTGTCTTGGTGTACCAACGCATTTTTGACCATCTTAAAATGGGAAAGAAAGCGCTGGAGGCAGGTGAGTATGGAATTGAATCTTTTACCAAAGCCCACGACTTAATTCAGCAGGGATTGTTAGCTTGTTTAGACTATAAAACTGGCGGCGAGGTAGCCCAAAGTCTTGGCGCGGTTTACGAGTGGTCTTTGCGTGAAGTTATTAGTGCGCGCCTAGCAAAATCACCTGAGCGCATTCAGGAAATTATGGATGTGCTAACGCCCTTGTATGAGGCCTGGTTAGCGCTAGCACCGACAGAATTAGCCCCAACACTGAATACGGCTGAGTTTAATTCCAACTCGGTACAGCAAGCAGTCAATTATTAATTAACCCCTCGTTTGAGGGTGTTTGGTTTTTTGCTAGCAAGGCATTAAAGTAATAAGACCCTTTACTTAAAGAGGATTGAGTATGGCCATGCCCATTCCTTCCAATTTACCCATCAGTCCGATGGTCGATCACCAGCGGAACGATCTCATTGCTCCTCCCGCCGCTCCCGCCTTAGTTGAAAGCCTGGGCGCCATTGATCCCCGAGTTGCTTTAAAGATGCCTTTGCCGGTCGTCAATACCCCTGCTGGCGCTGTCTTGCAAGACGTGCTGCAAAACGCAGCCAGTAGAGTGGGATCCAGTATTGCTTCCGAACCCAGCGTTGATCAGGCGGTACTGCTGCAGCTTTCCTCAATGACGGGAGATTTGGCTGAGGCTGCTGGTAATCCAAACCAGGCCCGCACTGTCAGCTTGCTGTCACAAAGCCTTGCGCGCATGGATACCTTGGGCGGCGCTGCTCTAGGGCAATTGCTCTCCGAAATTTTGGCGGTAGAGGTGCCTGAGTTGGGTAAGTCGGTTGTAACGGACGCCAAAGGAGCACTTGCGCAAAACGCCGTAGTAAATTGGCCGGGCGCTGCCTCTACCAATCCCAATCCCGTAGTCAATACAGCAGACCCTAAATTGGCAATGACGGTGTTGTATCAAAACTTACAGGGCTCTGGAATATTTGCGGCCGATCAATTAAAGCGGCTTCTTTTTCCTGCCAGTGAAGATGATGGCCAGCCCTTAGCTACTAGCGGTAGCATTGAGTCTGAGAGTGCTGCGCTGCTTGGGCAGATTGCGACAGACTCTGCTGCAGTACGTGATTCAGTTAAGCTTTTATTGCGCGGTGATTTGCTGTGGCAAGGGCAACTGATGCCCAATGTGCAAGGGCGCTTGTATCGCGAAGATGCTTGGGAGGCCGATCCAGAGCAGCCAGGGCAATTGCAAAAAGGCAGCCGCATTACGATGGAGGTGACCTTACCGAATTTAGGTCCTTTCAAAGTAGTTGGTACTCAGTTTGGCGAAAGCGTGCACGTGGCTGTTGAAGGCGCGCCAGAAGCGCAAAGTACATTGGCAAATTCATTTACGGGCTTACTGGATCAAATGCGAACGCAGGTTGACCCAGATGCGAAGGTAAGCCTTAAGGGCGGAGGAGATTTAAGTGGTTGATAAAAAAACCCGCAAAGCCGTTGCCCTGGCTTATGAAATCAATAGCGCCGCGCCGCGCATTACCGGCCAAGGTGAGGGCTTTGTAGCCGATGCGATCTTGGCCAGAGCCAAGGAAATGGGCATACCCACACGCAGCGAGCCGGAGCTGGTGGAGTTTTTAATGCAACTCAAACTCAATGAATTAGTGCCGCCTAAACTGTACGCCGCTGTGGCAGAAGTGCTGGCCTGGGCTTATGAGCTTGATGGCAAGGTGATACCCAAGCCAGAGAATGCTCCCTGACAAGACAGAGTTACATTGCCTTGCTAGGCTTACGGGCTAATTGGTAGCTGGTGCTGCGCCCGCCAGAAGGCATCTTTTCTGCAAATCTAAAAAGAGCGACTGAATAAAAAAGCAATCGCCGCAGAAAATGCGGCGATTAAGCAGTCTATTCACCGCATTTTTTGCGGTGAATAGATCCTGCGGACACAAAAAAGCCCAGATGAACTGGGCAAAGACTAAATAAGGTAGCGCTAGAAGTTCAGGCGATTACACCTGGAGGTTGGTCACTTCTTTGTAGGCATCCACTAAGCGATTGCGCACTGCGATCATGCCTTGCAGGGATAAATTGGCTTTTTGCAAGGAAACAATGACGTCTTCCAGGGAAGTGTCGGAAGTGCCGAGCGTAAAGGACTGGGCCTTGGCTTGTGCACTGTTTTGAGCGGTATTAACATTCTCAATCGCGTTCTTGAGTACAGCCGAGAAATCAACCCGATTCGGATCTTGGGTGTCGGTAGTTACAGGCTTACCGCTGGCTGCAGCAGCTAAGGCCTGCATCCGGGTAATCATGGAATCTACGTTCGGTGTATTCATGGTTCCAATTATCTAACAAAATCAATCAATAAGAAAGCCGGCTTCTTTATAGAACTTCAGCTTGTAGCGCAATGCTCTAGCGGATATTCCTAATATTTCTACGGCTTTTGTTCTATTTCCATTTACTTCGGCCAATACCTTGAGGATGTGCTCACGCTCAACCGACTCAATGTCCTGACCTAATTCACCCTTAAGTGATGCAATTTCTGTGCCATTTTGGGGCATTGTGCTACTGAAATCGTGATTTATTGGCTCTTTCGGGCGATGGTCTGCGAGACCAGGGTGGGTCAGCTGGGAATCGTCCAGCTCCAGATCTTCCGCATAAATTTGATCCCCATCGGCCAATAAAACGGCGCGCTGGATGATGTTCTCCAGTTCGCGCACATTGCCTGGCCAAGGGTACTTTTGCAAGAGTGCTTTCGCAGCAGTGCTAAGGGTAAGCGAGTCGCGACCGATGTTCATGCTGTAGCGCTTTAAAAAGAACTCGGCCAAGGGAATGATGTCGAGCGGGCGATTGCGTAATTCCAACACGTGGATGGGGAAGACGTTTAAGCGAAAGTACAGATCCTCGCGGAATTTGCCTGCCTTAACTTGCTCTTGCAGATTTAAATTGGTGGCGGCGATGATGCGCACATCGGCTTGAATCGAATCGGTTGAGCCAATGCGCTCAATCATTTTGTCTTGTAACACGCGCAAGAGTTTGGCTTGCAGCGGCGCCGGCATTTCGCCGATTTCATCTAAAAAGAGGGTGCCTTTGTGGGCTTGCTCAAACTTACCGGTTTGGGATTTGGTTGCGCCAGTAAAGGAGCCTTTTTCATGGCCAAACAAAATGGACTCGAGCAAGGTCTCGGGAATGGCCGCGCAATTAATCGCCACATAAGGCCCTTTTGCACGCTTGGACGTTTTATGAATGTGATGCGCAATTACTTCTTTACCAGCGCCCGATTCACCGGTTACTAACACGCTGGTGTCGGTCGCGGCCACGCGTTCGCAGCGCGTGAAGGTGGCAATACTCTGGGGATCGACGGCAATCACGCTGTGCTCGGCAGAGCGAATTTGCGATCCCGTTTCCTTGGCTTTAGGAGCAGTTTCTACTGACGCAATTGCCTCTATGGATTTTGTTTGTGGCACTTCGGGTGGGTGATAACGGGAAATAATTTCGATTAACTGTTGCGGCACAAACGGTTTAATCAAGAAGTCCCTGGCCCCTGCCTTGAGCGCCTCTACGGCCAGCTTAGTATCGGCAAACGCAGTCATGATGACAACCGGCAGATCGGGGCATTGTTGTTGTGCAATCTTTAAGAGATCCAGGCCAGTCATGCCAGGTAATTTGAAGTCGGTTACCAATACCGTGTTGAGTCCTGGGCGCAAGAGGGGCACTACTGTCTCTGCCCGCTGATGCGTCACAAAGTCAATGTTCTTCATGCGCAGCGTGACGGCAATGGCCTCCCTAAGGTCTTCATCGTCCTCAACCAAAATTACCGGAAAACGTGCATCGATGGATTCATTCATTTCAGTAAGCCGCTTATGCGTAATTAAGATTGGGTTTTAAGATTGGGTAATGGGTAAGGTGATTTTGAAAACGGCGCCCTCAGGGGTGTTGTGAACACCAATGGTTCCGCGGTGCGCATCGAAGGTATTTTTGGCGATTGATAAGCCGAGGCCCGTGCCATTGGCACTGGTGGTTGAAAATGGCTCGAATAAAGAATCAATCATGGTGCTTGCAATACCGGGGCCTTGATCTGCAATCGTGATGGTGAGTTTTTTGGACTCCGTCGTTGCGGTTAGCACGACGGTATCGCCTACCCTCGAAACCGCGAGTGCATTTTCAAGAATCGCCACCAGGGCATTGGGGATGGATTTAGGCTCTACCAGCAACATCACCGTATCGGGAATAGTGCATTGAATCGAGAGGGTGACCCCCTTGGATTCAAAGAGCGCTTGAATACTGGCTTGTGCTTCTTCAATCAGTTGCTTGGCAGAAGCGAGTACCGTTTTATTGGGGCGATTGGAAATAAATCGCAACATGTCTTGCGAGAGTTTTTCCAGATCCATCAACTGCTTACGTAGACGCAAGGCAAATTCTTTTGCCATCTCGGGCTGCACTTCAGCGTCGCAAAGATGCGAGGAGTAGAGCAGGGCGGTAGCAAGAGGGGTGCGGAATTGATGGGCAATACCTGCGGCCATCTTACCCATTGCCGTAAGGCGGTTCTCGCGCTGGGTTTCGTGATGCAGCGCAATGTTGGCGGTAATGTCTTGTATCTGTATAAAGCTGCGGATGCCTTCATCAATTCGAATGACTTGCACCATTTTTTGCGGTGCGTTGCGGTCTTCTGGGCTGCCAATCACGTATTCGCCCGGGGCGATCGAGGCTTGCCAATCGCTTGGCAATGCAAATTGCTGGCCTTTGCTCAGGCTAGGTAAAAAATGCAATACGGCGGGGTTATGGAGCAACACTATGTTGTTTTCAAGCAGGATCACGCCAGCTGGAATTGCATTGAGTAAGATGCCAAGCCGCTGATTCGACTGTTGTAGCTCGGAGCTCAGTTGATTGATCTTGTCCTGGAGGTCTGCTTGCTGGGCCTCGAGTTTTTGGGACTCCGCATAGAAAATGGCAAACGCCTCTTCCAGGTGCTTTGCAGCCAGAGCGGGATCATTCTCCACGTTTACAGCAGTAGCGGGCTTGGTCAATGTGTATCGGCGCCTATCAATGCGTAGTTCATGGCTTGCGTTTACGGATACGCAAGGCGGCAATTTTTGCCTCATTCAGGGGATAGAATATCAATATTTAGGGAAAAATGGCAAAAATGTTCTATATTTAGTGCTATAGTGTTTAAATCACCTTGCCTGATTTGACGGAATCGACCCATTGAGCGAAGAAGCACAGCCCGGAATACAGGAAAGCGCAAAGGATGCAGCAGTAGTCAGTATTGGCTCTAAGGCCGCCTCCTTAGCCGCTCCAGCATTTGCCCCAAGCACGGGCACGGCGAAACTCCCCTTAAAATTAGGTGAATTACAACAGCGCTTTGGCGCCCTCAATCTCCAGCAACGGTTAATTGTTGTTGCAGCACTTTTTTTGTTTATCTCGGTGCTGATTTTTGTCTCGGTTTCTGGCCGCAGTAAAGACGACTATCGGGTTCTTTTCTCGAGCATCAATGAGCGCGATGGGGCTGCGATTGTGGCTTCCCTGCAACAAATGAATGTGCCTTACAAATTCACTGAAGGGGGCGCTGCCATTTTGGTTCCCGAGTCGTCGGTGTATGAAACCCGCTTGCGCCTTGCTGGACAAGGCTTGCCGAAGGCCGGCAATGTGGGTTTTGAGCTGCTTGAAAACCAAAAATTGGGTACCAGCCAATTTGTTGAGCAAGTTAATTACCAGCGCGGCCTTGAAGGTGAATTAGCGCGCAGCATTAGTTCTTTAGCTCAAGTCAAATCAGCCAGAGTGATGCTGGCCATTCCGAAGCAAACCGCGTTTATGCGCGAGCAAGAAAAGCCTACGGCCTCGGTAGTGATTACGATGCATCCGGGCCGCTTCTTAGATTCGCAACAAGTGGCTGCGATTACCAATTTGGTGGGCTCTTCTGTTCCCAATTTAGGCCCCGCGAATGTGACGATTGTGGATGCCGAAGGCAGCCTATTGGCGCCCAACGCACAGCGCTTAATGGGCTTAGACAGTACCCAACTCAAGTACGTGGCGGAGTTAGAGGGCGCTTTATCTAAACGGGTGCAAGCGATTCTGGAGCCCATCACCGGCAAAGAGAACGTCCGCGCGCAGGTTACTGTCGATATGGATTTTGGCGAAGTCGAGCGCACCGAAGAAACCTTTGGTCGTAACTCGCCACCGAATCAATCTTCGATTCGCAGCCAGCAAACCAATGAAGCGGCATTGCCTGGGTCGGCTGTATCAGGCGTGCCGGGCGCCCTGACCAATCAACCACCCGGCGGCGCGCAGGCCCCCATTAATGCCGCAGGCGGAGCCGCTGCCAATACCGGACCGCAGAACCTCAATGCACCCCCAAGCAGTTCTAGCACAACGGCCAGTAATCTAAAAAGGGATGCCACTATCAACTATGAACTGGATCGTGCCATTCAGAGCGTTAAGTCCCAAAAGGGTCAGGTCAAAAGGATTTCCGCCGGTGTAGTGGTGAATTTCAAGCAACCTGCAGGGGTGGATAAGGAAGGTAATCCCTTAAAGCCAGTGCCGTACAGCACCAAAGAGATAGAGCAGATTAATAATTTAGCCCGCGATGCGCTTGGGTTTAATGAGCGCCGTGGCGATAGCGTCAGCGTTGCCAACATTCCATTTAAGATTGAAGCTGACTTAGAGCCTCCATTTTATAAGCAGGCTGGCGTCATTGAGCTCAGTAAAGAGTTCTTTAAGTTCGCCATTATTTTGGGTTCTTTGGCCATTATTTTCTTTGGTGTAGTGCGGCCATTGCTCTTTCCCAAGAAAATGGACGAGGCTTTGGAAGAGCAGCGCCTCGACGAAGAGTTTGATGAGAAAATCAAAGCCGAGATGGCTCAGATGGATCCAAAAGCGCGCGAGAAACGCCGCATGGAAATGGAGCTGCTCAAAGAGCGTCAGCGTATTGCTGAAGAGGAAGAGCGTGCTCACCTTGAGGAGGAGCGTGCTAAGTTGGAAGAAGAGCGTAAGCGTGCGGATGAGGAGAAAAAGCAAGAGTACGACGAGTTACTCAAGTACGCACAAGAATTCGTTGAAGAGAACCCCAAAGTGGTTTCCTCTATTTTTAAAGAATGGTTAGCAGATGATGCGAATAAGACCAACACTGCCAATGTCGCGGCGGCCGCTGCTTAAGATGAAGGATAAAGACTATGGCGGATGAAGCGGTCGCCCCCAAACAGCTCTCGATCGCTGAAGCCCTCAAAGAAGGCGTTAAGGGAGCAACTCAATCTGGCAGTCTGACGTTTGATGAGCTCGACGGGGCTTCTCGCGCCGCCGTGGTCTTGCTGGCTGTTGGCGCTGAATCTGCTGCCAACGTCTTGCGCCAAATGACTCCATTTGAAGTGCAGCGCCTTTCCGGAAAAATGGCGGTGGTGCGCTCCTTAAGTCGTGATTTAGTTTTGCAAGTACTGCGTCAATTTAAAGACGTCACTGAAAACAACTCGCAAGTGGCGTTTGATACTGACTCCTTCATGCAAAACATGCTGACCAAAGCCATGGGTGCCGAGGGCGCGTCTGACTTACTGGGTCGCCTTGAATCCACATTGGATATGTCCGGCATTGAAACACTCAAGCGGATGGAGTCCGATGTTCTGTACGAGATGATCAAAAATGAGCATCCGCAAATTATTGCTACCGTGATGGTGTTCCTAGACCCATCTCAGGCCGCATCGGTGCTAAAGTTATTTGGTGATGATTTGCGTAACGAGTTGATTCTTCGCATTGCCTTACTCGAGAAGGTTCAGCCGGCAGCCTTGAAGGAGTTAAACGAAGTGATGTCTCGCTCTGCAGGACCCGATGCGGATTTCCGCAGAAGTACCGTGGGCGGCGTGGTACCTACCGCAGAAATTCTCAATATGCTTTCAGGTGGCCTAGACAAAGAAGCGCTCAATACGATTCGCAATTTCAATGTGGAATTGGCCGATGCGATTCAAGAGAAGATGTTCGTCTTCGAGGATTTCAACGACATCGAAGATCGCTCGCTGCAAACTATGTTGTTAGAGGTTCCACAAGACACCTTAATCGTCGCTTTGAAAGGCGCAAGTCCGAAGCTGCGCGAAAAACTGTTCAAGAATATGGCAAAGCGTGCGGCCGATGGCGTTCGCGAAGATCTGGAAACCCGGCCGCCCGTCAAGGTACAAGAAGTCGAGGAAATGCAAAAAGAAATTATTCGGATTGCACGCACCTTGGCCGATGAAGGTCGCATGATCATGGAAAGGGGCAAGTCAGCCGATGCCTTCCTCTGATGAGGACTCCTTGCTGACGAGGTGGGAGCCGCCCTCTTTCGATCCGCCAAAGCCCCCTAAGCCGCCGAAGGTTGCGCCCATTCACTACCCAACGGTTGAAGAAGTAGAGGCGATTCGGGAGGGCGCTTATAAAGAAGCGTATGAGTTGGGTTCGAACCAAGGCTTTGTCGAGGGCAGGGATGCCGGTTACAAAGAAGGCAAAGAAGCGGGTTACCGTGAAGGGTACAAGCAAGGCTATGTCGAGGCGGATGAAGAAACCAAGCGCCTGCAAGATGCTTTAGGCCGTTTGCTGGAGACGCTAACCGGTTTGCCTGAAGCCATTGCGGAACCCTTAACCCAATTGAGTTTTGAAATCGCCTCACGCCTCACGGCAAATGCATCGATGGAGCGCGCTCCCTTTGTTGCTGCAGTTCAAGAGGCGCTCATGCGTCTGCCCCGCCCAGGTGAAAACTTATACCTGCGTTTACGGGCAGAAGAAGTGGAGTCCTGGAAAAGGATTGTGGATGATCCGGGCTTGCCATTTAATTGCACCATTTTGGTCGATGCGGATGTGCGTCCAGGGCATGCTTATGTTGAAGTCAGCGGCGCCCGAATCGACGTTGGCCAAGAAGCTCGCCTTGCTCTCGTCCGCCATGCCTTGGGTTTAGATGAGGCTGAAGAGATAGACGGCACAACCGATGCATTGCCACAGAGCGACACACAGCTGCTCAGCAGTCCATCTACTGAGCTTCCTGTATTGGATCCAGATCCACCTGTGGATGCACTGGACCCTCCTGCGGCAGAAAAAGAGTGAGCCATTTATTGCCTGCTCAATTGGCAGATCAACTGGAGTTGCGCCGGCAGTATCTAGCACAAGCTCCGCGCTCCATTCGGGAGGGCAAGCTCAAACGCGTTTCTGGGATCGTGCTCGAAGTAGAGGGCTTGCCCATGAGCATTGGCACTGGCGCAACGATTTTGTCTGAGCTTGGCGGTAAAACCTACGATGCAGAGTGCATTGGTTTTAATGGCGCCATTACGTATCTAATGCCGATCGATACCATGGAGGGCATCTCTCCAGGCGCGCTGGTTTATCCGGCAAACACGCCATTTAATTCGGGTTCGGGCTATACCTCTAGTAGCATTGGAGAGCCGCTGCCGATTGGTGAGAACCTCTTGGGGCGCGTAGTCGACGGCTTGGGCCGTCCGATTGATGGTAAAGGCTATGGAGAAAAACAGTTCTCGCCGTTTATTCAGAGAACCTTAAACCCACTTGACCGCATACCAATTCACGAGCCCTTGGATGTCGGTATTCAAGCGATTAATGGTTTGCTGACGGTTGGCCGTGGGCAGCGTATCGGTATTTTTGCAGGATCCGGTGTGGGTAAAAGCGTCTTGCTCGGCATGCTGGCACGCAACTGCGTTGCGGATGTGATTGTGATTGGTTTGGTTGGCGAACGCGGTCGCGAGGTGCGGGAGTTTTGTGAGGACACCCTTGGCCCAGAATCATTTAAGCGCGCGGTGGTGGTTGCTGCTCCTGCAGATGCCTCCCCATTGGCGCGATCAAAGGGCGCTTCGTACGCCACCGATGTAGCTATTTGGTTTAGGGATCAAGGCAAGCACGTCGTTTTAATTGTGGATTCGTTAACGCGCTACGCCATGGCATTGCGCGAGATTGGCCTGAGCTTAGGTGAGGCGCCTGTAGCCAGAGGGTATCCACCCAGCGTGTTTGCGCGGATGCCGGAACTGGTTGAGCGGGTTGGTAATGGCGCGAACCCAGACGGATCGATTACGGCTTTTTATACCGTCTTACTTGAAGGCGATGACACCAATGACCCGGTAGCGGATACCGCCCGGGGTATTTTGGATGGGCATTTTTTCTTATCACGTGAATTAGCGGACAGTGGCCACTACCCCGCAGTGGATGTGGAAAAGTCGATTTCTCGGGTAATGCCCAAAGTGGTCTCTAAAGAACACCTGTTGTCTGCACGGCGTTTAAAGCAGCTCTACAGTCGCTATATGCGGGGGCGCGATTTGGTCTCGATGGGCGCTTATATCGCGGGAACCGATCCGGACTTAGATGCTGCATTGCAGGCATGGCCACAGATTCAGGCGTTTTTACAGCAAGATGCTGAACAAGCCATTCCAATAGATGAAACGGAAAAGCGCCTGTTCGAGATTGCTCCACCAGTGGTGTAATGCGCCATGTCTGCAATTGAACTGCTCCTACGCCTAGCTAAGATCCGCGAGGATCAAGCCATGGCCCGTGCAAAAAGGGCTTCCGGACAAGTAAATCAAACTAAAGCCTTTAAAAATCAAGTACTTGAGTATGCCAAGGAGTATGAAGTGCAAATGCTCGCTGGCGGTAATCAAGGTGTTTCCGTTGCCTTCATTCAGGATGCAAATGCATTTCGAGAAAAGCTGATTCAGAGTTCAGTCGATATGGACCGGCAAATTCAAGGCCTATCTAGGGCCTCGGAAGACACCCTTAAAACCGCCACGGAGGCCAGAATGCGCACCCGCGGACTAACTAAATTGGTCGATAAAAAGAAGCTGGAAGCCAGGCAGAAGAAGGCGAAGGCGGAAATGAACCTGTTTGAAGACAACTACGCCGCGAGGGCAAGTGCCAATTCTGGCACGAAAGATGCATAGTAAGTAGTGTTCCTTATGGAGAGGCTATGCCAACAGTAGGTCAAATTCGAATGCAAGCAGCAGCCAGTGACGCGAATACCGTTACTAGCCGTCCTGGCTTTAAGCCCGGCGGCCCTGCTATGCCTGCTGGATTTGAAGCCTTTGCAGCTGCCTTGGATCGGTCCAGTAGGACACAGGTAAGCTCAGATAGAGCCGCACCTCAATCGTCCATGCCGCTGGCATTTAGTCGGCAAAATTTGCCTAAGATGGGTTCTCAGGCGGAAGATCCTGCAAAAATTACCGATGCAATGCAGTCATTAATGGCACAGCTTGCAGCGCAAGGCCTCTTAAACACCGCTTTGCAGGCGCCTAATCCAACCAACCCGCAAGTGAGTTCAGCCGTTACGGATTCAGCGGCACGCATTCAAAGCCTGATGGCGAGCCTCAATCCCCAGACGGGTAGCACAACCACTCAGGATCTGATGCAGTTCGTCAATGGTCAGCAGCTTGATGCCAAGCAATCGGCCTTAATTACGCAAGCGCTCTCGCGAGCCATGAAAGCATCCGGCCAAAGCGCTGAAATAGCGATGCAGAGTCAGGCGGCATCCCTGATGCAGGCATTGCAACAACAGTCATTAGGTCAGACCGCGACCCAAACCCCAGCCCAAATTGCGAGCGCGATTCAGAACTTGGCTCAGAAAAATGGCATTACCCTTCCACCTGAAATTCAGACGCAATTAACAGACCTGATAAATAAAGGCGCCGATCTGGGCTCCATTAAATTGTTGGCAGTGGAAGGCGCTGGGCAGCAAAAACCAACCGTGGTTCTTGAGCAAGCTGGCGTAGTCGATCCTGCCAAAGCCGCCACCATTCAAAACGCCACAGATCCTAAAGCAGCTAATGCACTGATCAATGTCGGCGAAAAAGCAGTGAAATCCAAAGCATCGGATGCTATTGTGACGCCGGGCAATCTGAGTGATAAAGCGGCGGCGGCAAAGGGTGCTCCATTACTGAGTGCAAGCGCTGTGGATGCTAAGGCCGCGATCGAGGCGCACAGCATATCCCTTAATGAAAATAGGGAATTTAAAGACGCTCTAGGTGCAAGCGAATTTAACCCTGGCAATGCCGCTAATTTAGCCCGCGTAGATGCTCAGAATTTAGGTAATCAGCAAAAAATGGAATTGAAAGCCGCCGAGGTTTCCTTGGCTACTGGCCCACTTCATGAACAAGTCATGAATGCGGCCAAATCAGGCGGCGGCCGCATCCTCTTGGAACTAACGCCACCAGAGCAAGGAACCATTCGGATTGATTTGCGCATTGACCAGGCTGGGCGTGCCCACCTCATCGTGGAAGGCGCTAGCGATGCGACCAAGTCCCGACTGGATCAAGGCGGCCAGAACTTGAAAAATGAATTTGCCCAAATGGGACTCAATTTATCCCTGGATTTGAGGCAGGATAGTCAATTTCAGCAGCCACGCGAGCAAAGCTTTAGCAATGCCCGATCGGGTTTTTACAACAGTCCACCCCCACTTTCTCAACGCTCAGATACAACATTGGCTATCGGTTCAGTCCGATCAGGTGATAATAGGGATAACAGCAATGCAGTTCACCTGTATGCTTGATATTATTGAGTAAAGAGGAATACAGCGATGGCTGATGAAGAGCGTATTGAACCGACTTTAGATCCAAATGCTGCAGCTCCGGCTGCCGGTGCAGCCACCCCAGCAAATGGAGAAAAAAACCAAGAGCCAGAAAAACCAAAAAGCAAAAAAATGCTTTTCATCATTATTGGTTTGGTGGTTGTGCTGGTAGCTGCCGTAGGCGGTTATATGTATATGCAAAGCACTGCCGAAGCTAAAAAAATTCAAGAAGCCGAGGCGAAGCGTCCCGAAAATATTCTGAAGAAACAGTTGATGGAGCGCAAAGAAAATGCTCCGCCGATCTATGTTCCGCTGGAAGAGATGATCGTTAATCTGCCTGGACGGGGCGGTGAACATTATTTGCAGGCAAAAATTGTTCTGAGAACAAACGACTCGGCTACTGAGGGCAAAATCAAGAATTTCATGCCGGTGATTCGCGACAAAATTATCACGGTCTTGTCTTCGCGGCAAATGCAAGAGTTGGCTACGGTTGAAGGTAAAGTCATGATGGCGCGCGAAATTGCATTGGTAATTAATTCCATTATTGCGCCGCAATTAACTGCTATCTATATATTGCAGCAGCAGCCAGGTACGGCGGATATGCAAAATTTAGAGCGTATTGGAGCAGTTCCTAAAGAGACATCTTCTGGTCAAAAAATTACAAGTGAAGCAGCCCGCGCTGCAGCTGAATTTTGGAATGTCACCGAAATGGATTTGCCGGTGCAAGCCGTGTTGTTCAGTTCGTTTGTGATGCAGTAATCGACCACTTTAGAAAGTCCACCTAGGAAAACATGGCGGCAGAGGAAATCAATGTCGAGATGAACATTGACGCTGAAGATCAGCGTGCGATGTTTGATAAATCGAAGATTATTGCTCGGCGCCGCATGCCGACATTGGAGTTGATTCACGAGCGTTTTAGTCGCGCCGTTCGCCTGACTCTCTTTAATATGATTCGCGCACCGATTGAGGTGCAGATGCACCTTCCGGTAGTGAAGAGTTATCAAAAATTCGTCGATGAGTTTCCGGAGCGTACCAACATTAATATTGTTGGTATTCGTCCATTGCGGGGCGTGGGTTGTTGGATTGTCGACCCAGGCGTCGTCTATATTGCGATTGATAATATGTTTGGTGGCGAGGGGCGCTTAGCCCCGCGACTCAATTTACGGGAATACACCGCCACCGAATTACGCATTATTCGTCGCTTAGTCGATGCCTTTTTAAGTGAGTACGAGAAGGCATGGAAATCGGTTTACGAAATTAAGTTTGATTTCATGCGCCAAGAAACCAACTTCGGTTTTGCCAAGATCACCTCCCCTGGCGAGATGGTTTTGCATTCGAAGTTTACGATTGAGATTAATGGCCGGCCGGGCGATATTGATCTATGCATTCCGTTTTGGGTGCTAGAGCCAGTCAAAAGCATTTTGTACAACAATATGCAGGGTTTTGCGACCGAGCCCGATCAGCACTGGACTGACTTGTTAAATGATCAGGTTCATGAGGCACCGGTTACCGCGGTAGCCGTATTGGCTCGCAAACAGATGTTGCTCCGGGAAATTACCTCCCTGTCTGTCGGAGACATCATCCCGATTGAGATTAATGACCCGGTGACGGTCTATGTGGATGGTTTACCGGTGATTAAGGGCCAATATGGCATCAAGGATGGCCGTTACTCCGTCAAGGTTGGCACGATTCAGCATCCCACAGAGTTTCTCAAGAGCCCCCTTGAAAGCGCCCGCCTTGGCCCTAGCATGATGCGCAGTGCTGAAAAAGGCGAGCTTTATGAACAGCTTCCAGAAGCCGCCCAAAGTCAGGTTCAGGTACCCGCAACTGCCAGCCCAGGCGATACAATAAGCGCAGCGGCAGATGGCTTAGTCCCCGATGGCCAATGAAGCACCAAGAAAGCACAGAATAAGGAATCACCATGGCTGAAAATGACAACGATTTAGCAAAATCAATGACGAGTGCCGATGTATCCGGTTCCTTGCGTAAAGCCACCTTTAATAATTTAGAGGAGGGCACCAGAGCCAATCCCGATTTCAATGAAATTGATCTCGTCATGGATGTGCCCGTTCAGGTTACGGTGGAGTTAGGCCGTGCCAAAATGCAAATCCGCAACCTACTCAATCTAACGTATGGCTCAGTGATTGAATTGGATATTTTGGCGGGTGAGCCCCTTGAGGTTGTGGTTAATGGATGTTTAGTTGCGCAGGGCGAGGTTGTGATTGTGAATGACCGTTATGGTATTCGCTTGACTGACATCGTGACTCCAGCAGAGCGTCTGCGAAAAATTAATCGTTAATTGACATGGACTCCACGGTTGGAGGTATGTTGCTCTTCTCATTCATCTGGCTCGCACTGGCAGCGGCACTCATTTGGGTTGTCGCTTTCCTAGTCAAACGCGATGCTGCTATCCGCACAAGCAATCCCCATGTGATGATTTTGGCTCAGCAGGCATTGGGCCCCCGTGAGCGCGTCATTGTTCTCAATGTCTTAAATCGTATTTTGGTGGTGGGCCACACTCCCAGTCAAATTACCCTGATCACCGAACTGGATCCAGAAGACGTAGCGAATTTGAAACCCCAAGCAGCAAGCGTTGATTTTGCAAATAATTTGCGCCAGTTTGTGAAACGAAAATTGGGATGAAGCGAACGATATTTTGGTACTCCGTTGGTCTAACAGCCCTCGTTGGGCTGTTTCCATTAGCGGTGTGGAGTCAGACTTTACCGCTAGTCACTGCTAAGTCAGGTGCTGCCGGCACGTCGTATGCCGTTCCTGTTGAAACCCTCATCGCGCTGACCTCGCTCAGCTTCTTGCCTGCCGCCTTGGTCTTGATGACCAGTTTCACCCGAATTTTGATTGTCTTTTCCTTGTTGCGTCAGGCCTTGGGTTTGACGACGATGCCCCCGAATATTGTCTTGATTGGGCTTTCATTTTTCCTCACCCTGTTCATCATGAACCCCGTCTTTGACTCCATTTATAAAAATGCTTACCAACCGTACTCTGCTGGCAAGATGGGTTTCCCGCAAGCAGTAGAGGTTGGTGCCAAGCCTTTAAAAGAATTTATGCTCAAGCAGACGCGTAGGGATGACCTCAATCTGTTTGCCAAAATGTATGGTCAAAATATTGATACGCGTGAAGATGTACCATTTACAGTTTTAATTCCTGCCTTTGCTATTTCAGAAATCAAAACGGGCTTCCTGATTGGCTTTGTTATCTATCTTCCCTTTTTGGTAATTGACTTTGCGGTAGCCAGTATCTTGACTTCGCTGGGTATGGTGATGGTCTCGCCGATGATGTTCTCCTTGCCCCTAAAACTGATTGTGTTTGCATTGGCGGATGGCTGGGCGCTTTTAGCCACCTCGCTTGTACAAAGTTATATAAATTAGCTGCTATGGAAAGCGGAGTCATTATCGATTTGATTTACCAAGCCTTGAGAATGGCTGCGGTACTCGCCGGCCCCATTTTGATGGCCTTATTGATTGTGGGTTTGGTGATTGGTATTTTGCAGGCCGCAACCTCGGTTAATGAATCGACCGTTGCGTTTGTACCAAAGTTGATTGTATTTGGCTTAGTGATCGTGCTGATTGGCCCCGTGACTTTGGTTTTGTTCACCGACTACATTAAAGAGCTCTTTGCTCGCATACCGGGTTTGGTAAGCTAATTTATGTTGACCATCACCGGTCTTCAAATTGAGCAGTACATGGCGATTTTCATGTTTGCCTCCATGCGGGTGCTTGGTCTTTTTCTAACCATGCCCCTATTTGCCTTTCGAGCCCTGCCAATGCAGTTTCGATTGATGGTGGCAATCTCGTTTGCTGTATACATGATGCCTGTCATTGCATCTGGGCTAATTCCGAATCCTGGCAGCATTACGTTTTTTGCTGCGGTGATTGAGTTGTGTATTGGCGCCTTTATGGGCTTTGTCATCCGCGTTGGTTTTATGGTGATTGACGTCGCGGCAGAGATACTTTCTTTTCAGGCTGGGTTTAGCTTTGCCTCCACCGCATTCCGGGATCCGGCCCTCGATTCGGGTTTAGTCAGTCAATTTTTAGGCCTTACTGTCATTGCCTTGGCCTTTTCCATGAATGTTCACCTCGTCGTGCTTGAAATTCTCTTAAATAGCTTTAAAACAATTCCGGTTGGGGTTTGGCCTGACGCGTGGTCGTCCAAAGGAATTTTGGATTTGGTGACCGCTTCATTTCGCTTGGGATTAATATTGGCTATGCCGGTACTCTTGGTCTATATGATGTTTAATTTAACGCAGGCTTTTTTGAGCAGAACCAGCCCTCAAATGAATTTATTTTCGGTGGGTTTTGCGGTGAGCATTCCTTTGGCTTTCTTGGTTCTATTTATGATTTTGCCGGATTTAAAAATTGTGCTGGAGCGTTCCCTCGAAAATCCACTGCAATTGATGCGCCAAGGCGTAGAGGTTCCCAATGCAAAATAATGTTGTTGTAAATCTATCAGCAGCTTTCTGCCTATTCGCCATCAGTCCTGCCGGCTTTGCTCAAGCATTGCCTACGTATGCAACTGGGTCTGAGGCCGACAGAACTGAAACAAAGGCCGCGGAAGAGGCTGCACAGATTGAGCAAAATTCCCTTGGGCAGGCGCAAGTAGGTCCGGTGGATTGCGAAACCAAGTTCCCTTTCCCGCCTACCCTAGTGCGCGATCCCTACGCTGAAAATGGGCAGGAGATTTGCGCGAAGTTAAAGATTCGTGGCCAACGCATGCAGTGCGAGGTGAATTCCCTATTAGCAGAAAAACCGGATAGTAAAAGTACCGTTGGCTCCAAGATTGAGATGGCGGCATGGGCCCGTTGCAATCTAAGGGTAGCGTCTTTATTAGTCGAAGGCTACTATCTTCCCGCTAGTGAAATTGAGCGCCGTTTGCAAATCTGCAGTGCCAATTTTTACGCTGATCCTGGGAAGTTACCCAAGCTTGGTCCGTATCAGCGTTTTTTACGGTGGGCAACGAGCAATGACTTGACTCCGCCCCCAACGGATGCTGCGCTGGAAGTGGCCCTGAGGCAGTCCACCCCGCTCGAGAACCATCAGGATTCAGCCGGCTTAATGAAGTGCGATTGGATGTTTTCGCGTAGTAAAAAGCCACAGATTGATGTTCTGCCGGGGAGTGGAGTTACCGGTGCATCTGGTGCGCCCGCTGGATCCTCCGTGAAAAAGGCTACGCCAAAGCGAGCTGTACCATAAATACCGGCCCGTGGTTCGCAACGCATTGATTTACATAGCAATATAAACAGCATTTCTAAAATAGCCGTTACTAACACCATGAACACATATACCAAACTACCCCTCTCCTTACTGGCCATGGCGTTGTCTTGCATGATGGTAACGAATGCCATTGCTAACGATGCACCTGCGGCGGCCAGTGCGAAGCCCAAGGCAGCGGCTGCCTCAGGGCCGAGCGATGATGATCTCAGTAAAGCATTGCTGAACAAGATCAATAAAGGCTCTGGGGATATTGTGATCCGCACGGGCGACCTTCCGGCAGGCAATCCTCCGGCTCAGGCAAAGCCTGAAGCCAAGCCGAGGGTGGCAAGTGCACCACCGCCGGCTAAGCCAGTAGAAAAAGAGCCCATAGAGGTGGTTCAGTGGTCTTATATGGATGGTCCTGGTGGACCTGAAAATTGGGGCACTATCAGCAAAGAAAACCTCGCTTGCATGAAAGGCAAAAGCCAATCCCCCATCAACATCAATGTAGATCGGGCTGTAAAAGCGGAAATGACCCCTTTGGAGTTTCTCTATCGGCCATCGCCACTATCGATCATCGATAACGGTTACACCGTGATGGTGAATTACGGTGAGGGTAGTAATCTGATTGCCGAGGGACGTCAGTACCGGCTCGTGCAGTTTCACTTCCACAAGCCCAGCGAAGAGGCCGTTAATGGCGATCGCACCGATATGGTGGTGCATTTAGTGCACCAGCACCATGAGGGCGACCTCCTAGAAGTGAGCGTATTGATGACTACAAAACCCCCCGCTACAACTCGAAGATATTTATGGGGTAACGATGAGGTGAAGGGAAATAGCCTGATCCAAACCCTTTGGAACAATGTCCCGCTGGTGAAAGGTAAGGTAGAAACCCCGGGTGTCACGATTGACGTGAACCAACTATTGCCGGCCAATCGGGGTTATTTCACCTACATGGGATCGCTTTCAACACCCCCATGTACTGAGAATGTGCTGCGTTACGTCATGAAAACCCCGATCTACGTCACTGAAGAGCAGGTCAAAAACTTCGATCGGATCTATCCGATGAATGCCCGCCCTTTGCAGCCTAAGGGGGATCGTTTGGTCAAGGAGTCGACCGGCAACTAAGGTGGCCGGGTTTGGAAAAAGATGCCAAACCCAAGCGCCTCGATTGAAAAAAGCGGCAATATTTGCCGCTTCTGCTAAAACCCCCTGAAAATGGGGGTTTTCTGCTTTTAATCCCCGCTTTTAGAGGCTAGGCAGGCTTCTGTTCGGCTACTTTAAAAGTTAGTAAGCACTAATTTTAATCCAAATCCAAAACTGGCACAGTACTTGCATCGTTCTATTAGAGGATTTTCTCCTCAGGATATGTAGTCCCAAAACGGGTGGAGAACAAATGAACGCTGTGCCGCAATACGACTCACTGGCTTTTGCTGAGAACACGCTCAAACTGCGTACGTATCGTCAGCAAGTGATTGGGAACAATTTGGCGAACTCTGACACTCCTGGCTTTAAGGCGAGGGATATTCAATTTGGTGATGTACTGAAGGCCCAATTGGAAGGCAGAGCTTCTTCGAAGTCAATACGCATGGCAACCACCCACGTAGCGCACATACCTGGAAAAGTATCCCAAGAAGACCCCAATTTGCTCTACCGCATTCCAGATCAGCCCTCGATGGACGGCAATACGGTGGATGCCGATATCGAACTCTCTGAGTTCACTAAAAACTCGGTATTGACTGAATTTGCAATTAATCGGGTGGGAAGCACAATCAAGTCGCGTATGTCAGCTATCACAGGGCAACCCTCATGAGCTTAATAGCCACATTTAACATTGGTTCAACTGGCATGACTGCACAAGCCATGCGCTTAAACGTCACCGCATCGAATATCGCGAACGTGGAAAGCATGTCGGGCCCCGATGGACGCCCCTATCGAGCACGGCAGGTCGAGTTTATGGCCGTTAACCAGCCTGGTTTGCCTGGGTCTGGAGTGCAGGTGAGTAAGGTCTTGGAGAGCAATGCCCCATTGCGCATGGAGTATCGACCAGGACACCCTAAGGCAAATAATGCTGGCTATGTCGAGATGCCCAATGTCAATCCAGTCGAAGAAATGGTGAATATGATTTCTGCTTCGCGTTCGTATCAAATGAATGTGGAAGCAATGAATGTATCTCGGGTCTTGTTGTTAAAAACCCTTGATATGGGTAAGTAATTTATTAAGTGCGAATAAAGCATAAGAGGAAACCATGGCAATTAACAATCCATTAAGCGGCATACGAACCTACGATCCGACAACGGCCAATAAACCTGCCGAGGCATCTACAGCACCAAAGACTGCAACGGAGGAAACGGCGAATTTTCTGAAGTTACTCATTGCACAGATCAAGAATCAAGATCCAATGTCACCAATGGATGCCTCCACCATGACTGCGCAAATGTCGCAACTCAATATGGTGAGCAGCATGGCTAACATGAATACCTCCATGACTGCCATGCTGTCACAAATGCAAAGCGTGAATTTCATGAATCAGGCTGCCTTGATTGGCCATAGCCCAGCGGTTGCAGGAAACGGCATCGCATTTGATGGAACCAACCAAGTAATGTTAGGCGCTAATGCGGCTAACCCATTGAAATCAGTTGTGGCAGAAATTAAAGATGCGAGTGGAAACACCGTCAATAGCGTTGACTTGGGCGCCATAAATGCGGGGATGACTAATTTTATGTGGAATGGAAAAGACGCTAGCGGCAGCACTGTGCCCGCTGGAATGTACTACCTCAGTTTAAACGGAACGAACGCAGCAGATGCGAATGAAAATCCAACGGCCTATGTGGCTTCAGCGGTTGCCTCTGTTACTAAGGGCGCAAATGGCGATGCCATCCTGAATTTATTAGACGGCAGAACCATTGCTTCTTCGGAAGTGCAGCAATGGATCAGTTAATTAAAAGAATGTAAAAAAAGACAATAAAAATTATTAAATAAGACAAACAAAGTAAGAAGACAAAAGGAAGAAAAATGGGATACGGAATCGGATTATCAGGGCTCATGTCCGCAGCAGAGGCAATTGACGTTACCAGTAACAATATTGCAAATTCTCAAACTGTTGGATACAAAGCAGGCGAATACGTATTCTCTGACCAGTTTTTTAGAGCGCAAGACCCACAGTCGATAGACAGGGCTGGTATGGGCGCCTATCGAATGGGAATTAGACGCGTTCATAATTATGGAACGGTGGTGAGCTCATCAAATCCACTGGATATGGCGATAACAGGCCCTGGAATGTTTATGCTGGCAAAGACGGTGGATGGCACCGTGCCAACAGAAAACCCAACTAAATTTCAGTACACACGCAATGGTCAATTTGGAGTTGATAACCAAAATCGGATCGTAAACCAAAATGGAATGTATTTGGTTGGCTATCCTGCAGATTCAACAGGGCAAATTTTGTCAACCAGTAAATCAGTACTGATTCTGGATCAAACACCCTTGGGGCAACAAGCGACAAAGGAATCTACAATCGAGCTTAATGTGGATAACCGAGTAAATAGCCTGGTTGGTACAGCATTTTCACCAAGTTTACCGACTAGTTACAATCAGGCTACATCGCAAACCGTATTTGATGACAAAGGCATGGCGAAAACGCTGACAACGTATTTTAAGAAAGTGAGTAGTCAGCCTGTAACTTTAACTATAACTGGTACTACGGTTACCTTCAATCCAAGGCAGCCCCTAGCCGCTGCAGCTGCCAATGAGCAGGGCGTGCCACTTGGCCCAGCGCGAGCAACACAACCCCATCTCATTGCAACGACCGCAGGATTGGGCCCATTAAATCCAGCGGGCGGGCTTCCAATGCAAACCTTATCGGAAGTCAAGATAACCCAGATGACGGGAACAGCCGGACCTCCGCCATCGACTGGTAGTACGTTCAATTTACGCCTTAAGGACGGGACTAATGTTGCGGCAAAATGGGATGGAACGAACTATACAACGATGGCAGATCGTTATCAGGTCTACGCAACCCTAGACGGCGTTCCGGTTGCAAGCGATGCGTTATTGTTGAATACGAACGTCACTCTTTCAGGGGGTCTTGTAGAACAGCAATCCCTTGGAACAGTGGCATTTATTTCTGGTAAAAACATTGACTCTTTAGGGAGGGATGGTTTTGGAAAGCCTCAGTTTGAGACCGAATTAAAGATAGACGCAAGTCGTGGAGTTCAGCCAGCGGGGGGCGGCATCTTAAATGGTACAACCGCGAACGGTGGTATTGTCCAGTTTACGTTGAAGATGACCAATATGACTGGATATTCATCGGCAGCCCAGACCTATAAAAATACGCAGAATGGTTTTGCAACCGCACAATTGGCAAGCTATAACATAGATTCAAGTGGAAGATTAGTTGCCCAATACGACAATGGAAGTTCGGTTACTAAAGGACAAGTCATCTTGGCCAGCTTCCAGAATCTGGAGGGATTAATACCTAATGGAAATAATACGTATGAGGCATCCTCCGCATCGGGAGAGGCACTACTGAGCTTTCCTGGAGATGGAATGTTGGGCGCGGTGCGCTCGAAATCCTTAGAACAATCCAACGTCGATTTAACAGCAGAATTAGTCAAACTCATGGTTTTACAGCGTCAGTATTCTGCGGTATCACAAGCAACCAAGGTAATGGCAACAACCTTGATTGACGAAGCGATCAATATTGGCCGATAACCATCAGTGAATGACTACCTAAATGATTAATCGCTACGCTTATACCTCGATGACGGGCGCTACTGCTTCGACTCAGCAGCTGGCAGTCACCACGAATAATCTGGCAAATTCACTAACGCCAGGTTTTCGGGAAGTCATCAGCGCATACCGTGCGGTACCGCTGAAAGGCGATGGCGTGCCATTTACGGGTAACGGTGCAGATACTCGGGTGTTCTCAGTCGAGACAACACCTGGGAGTAATTTTACCCAAGGCATGTTACAAACCACAGGAAATGCCTTGGATATAGCAATTAAGGGTGACGGTATGTTTACGGTGCGTCGCCCTGATGGTCAAGAGGCGTACACCAGGGCAGGTAAGTTTATGGTGAATGAGCAAGGTATGTTAATGATTGGTAAGGACATACCGGTAGTGGGTTCTGGCGGAACGATTACGATTCCGATTGGTGCCATTATTCAAATCGCAGAAGACGGTGCCGTGTTTACACAATTGCCAGGAAACCAATTTTTAAATCAGGCTGGCAAACTCAAACTAGTTAACCCGAATAGCAATGATTTAGTCAGGGGTGCAGATGGCCTCTTTGATCTGCCAGGACAACAGGCTGCAGCTGATCCTGCCGTCAGAGTTGTGCAGGGCGCTTTTGAAATGAGCAATAACAATCCAACCTTAGCCATGGTGCAAATGATTGATCAGAGCCGCATGTTTGATTTAAACAGCCGATCTATTACATTTGCAGACCAGAACGCACGGTCAGCAACAAGCTTACTATCCCTGACTCGATTCTAATTAATATTCATAACACGAGAAAATAAAAAATGTTACGTTCCTTATGGATAGCAAAAACAGGTATGGACGCCCAGCAGTTCAACCTGGATGTCATCACAAATAACTTAGCGAATTCATCGACTACCGCGTTCAAGCGCGTCCAGCCGATGTTTCAAGACTTGCTTTACACCACGCTACGTTCAGCAGGCTCGGCGGCCAATGCACAAAATTTGTTACCAACAGGCCTGCAAATTGGCGCTGGTTCGGCAGTGACTTCAACGGAACGCAACAACATTCAAGGCGGATTCGTTCAGACCGGAAATCAACTCGACGTCGCCATTCAAGGCAATGGCTTCTTTCAGATCCAGTTAGCAGATGGCACATTGGCCTATACCCGGAATGGACAGTTTAGTAAAAGCGCCACTGGTCAGATTGTGACGCAGGCGGGTAACGTGGTTGCCGGAGCTGGCGTTATTCCGGCGACCGCTACATCGATCACAATCAATCAGGCCGGCTTGGTGCAATACACATTGCAAGGCAATACCAATGCGATTCAGGCGGGTCAGATTACGATGGCCAATTTCATCAACCCAGCCGGTTTGTCAGCCTTGGGAGGCGGAAACTTTATACCTTCCCCCGCTTCTGGTACAGCGCAAAATAACATTGCCGGATCAAACGGCATGGGCACAGTAAACCAGTACTACATTGAGCAGTCAAACGTCAACGTAGCCGAGGAACTCGTAAACCTCATTGCGTCGCAACGGGCATACGAAATTAATACGCGCGCAGTGACTGCTACCGATCAAATCTTGCAACGCGTAAGTAATATGGGACAGTGATGATGACCTTGTTTAGATCCTATCCAAAGCTATCCATTCTGGCGATGTGCGCTATTGTGTTGGGGGGCTGTGCTAGTGCTGATCGCCCATCCTTACTGACTACACCGTCAACGGCACGTCCACGTCCCATTCAAGAGACGTCTGCCAATATGGGCAGTCTGTATCCAGCCAATGCTGGAGGGCCTTATGTCAATGCGGTAAGCCATCGGCCTTTATTTGAGGATCGACGCGCACGCAATGTGGGGGATACTCTTACCGTTCTTCTGAACGAAACAACCAGCGCGGCAAAAAACTCTGGGATGTCTGCCGCACGGAAGGCAAACGCCAGTTCCCAATTTGGCAATACCAGTTCAACTCCGTTTGGACCTTACACCAGCATTGCAAACGTCGCCAACTTTGGTGGATCGGGTGATACTAAAACAGAAGGAACTGGCGCTAGCGCAGCAAGCAATACGTTTGCGGGCACTATTACCGTTACGGTGGTTGAAATTTTATCCAACGGAAATTTAGTGGTTGCCGGTGAGAAGCAAGTAGCCGTTAGCAACGAGGAAGAAATTATTCGCTTTGGCGGCGTAGTCAACCCGAATACCTTGGTATTTAACCAAGTCTCTTCGCAGCAGGTTGCCGATGCCCGCATAGAATACCGCGGACGCGGTGCAACCGACGATACTCAAGGCGCCGGTTGGTTCACACGATTGATGTTGAAGATCGCACCATTCTAATGACGATCATGATGAACGTTCTTTTCACACTCAAAAAGCAAGCACTGGTTATGCTTTGTATGAGTGCAATCTCAACCCACTGTTTTGCAGATCGAATAAAAGATTTTGCGGACATAGCCGGACAACGTTCGAACCAATTGGTTGGCTACGGGCTTGTTGTGGGTTTGGACGGGACAGGGGATCAAACAACACAGACACCATTTACCCTACAAAGCGTGTTGCAGATGATTGGTGTCTTAGGCGTAACAATTCCGCAGGGCGGAGGTCAGACTCAGTTGCGTAATACGGCTGCAGTGATGGTTACCGCTGATTTTCCTGCCTTGGCACGCCCAGGTCAGCAAATTGATGTGACGGTATCATCCCTTGGAAATGCAACTAGCCTCAAAGGCGGTACCTTAGTCATGACGCCCTTAAAGGCAGCAGACGGACAAGTTTATGCCCAAGGGCAAGGCAGTGTCGTGATCGGAGGTTCGAGGGCGGCAACGGGTGGTGCAGCAACATCCATAAACCACCTCAATGCGGGCCGAATTCCAGCGGGTGGATTGATTGAAAAAGCAGTCCCCTCATTATTAGCAGATGAATTTATTCAAATTGATTTGCGCTCAGCAGATTTTGCCTTAATGCAAAAAACAGCAGAGGCAATTGGAAGGCGCTTTGGCTTGGGTACCGCGCTGCCTATTGATGCGCGATCACTCAACGTGCGTGTTCCGGTCGAACCGCTACAACGAACGGCATTTATGGCGGCATTACAAGATTTGGATGTGCAAATGGTCGCAGGGCCAGCGAAGGTCATTTTGAATTCCCGTTCCGGATCGGTCGTAATGAATCAATCCGTACAGTTATCGCCTTCCGCTGTGGCGCACGGTAACCTTACCGTCAAAATACAGCAAAGCCCTACGGTAAGTCAGCCCTTGCCATTTAGCCGCGGTCAAACAGCCATTGCTTCGCAAGATACTGCGACGATCAGCGACAGTGGTAAAGAGAATAGCTTGATCTCAGTTCCGCCAGGCGCATCCTTAGATCAGGTTGTAAAGGCACTAAACATGCTTGGTGCAACACCGCAAGATTTGATTTCGATTTTGCAATCACTTAAATCGGCCGGTGCCCTCAGGGCTGAGCTCGAGGTCATTTAATGAGCACATTAAACGCCATCACGCCATCGATTGATCAAACTAGCGCTCGGATTATTGCGAATAACAGTCCAGCGCCAGCGCAGACATCAAATGAGGATAAGTTAAAGAAAGCGGCTCAAGGGTTTGAGCGTACTTTAATACGCCAAATGCTGAGTACCGTTCGGAGTACCAATATCCGCGGAACCGAAGAGCAAAGTAGCGCCTCCAAGTCATACCTCGAAATCATGGATGACCATATAGCCGATATGTTGTCTAAAGGTAAAGGAATGGGTTTTGCTACAAAAATGGCGGAGCAGCTGATTCAGCAGGCAAATGCAGGAAAACTAATCGGAAATAGCGAAATAGCCGTTAAAGAATCAAATACCTTAAGAGAAACCGCAATATCAGCCGAAACACTAAAGTCATTGCAGAGGCCCGATGGCTTCCTTGGCGCACCTAAATAAGTAAAGGCCCACTATGGGAATCTATTCCTTAACCGAATCAGCAATGGCTGGCTTGAATATTGCTCAAGCAGGGATATTGATAACCTCACAAAACGTTGCGGGCACTTCGGTTGAGGGGTATTCGCGTCGAAACGCCAATGCCATTATGGATTCATTGGCACCCAATTCCTTGATGCTCAATGGCACTAGTTTTGCGGTTGAGGGCTTCACCCGCCATTATTCGTCTTTAATTGGTTCGCAGCTGTTAACTCAGCAGTCAAAATCGAGCTACTCTGATACCTTAGTTCAGTATACAAATTCGATTGATAGTCTGGTTGCGGATAAATCAGCGGGCTTAAATACGGCTATTAGTAGTTTCTTTAATTCGATGGGTGCGTATGCAGCAGACCCAACGAACAAAGCCATGGCGGGCGCCATCACTGGGACTGCAAAAGAGGTGGCTCAGCGCATGACTGGCATGAACACCCTCGTAAATCAGATTCAAAGCGATGCACGCAGTGCATTGACTGACACAGTCGCACAAATAAATACGTTACTGCCTGCCCTAGCAAGTATTAATCAAAAAATTGTGGATGGAAATAGCCCGGGTGTTAGTGCGCCATCGGCAGACTTGCTGGATGAGCGCGACCGATTATTAAGTCAGTTGCAAAAATTGGTTGGCGGGCAAAGTTTAATTAATTCGAATGGCACTGCTACGCAGTTGGTTTCTGGTATGCCCCTGGTAGAACGGTCGATTGCAAATCGGGTTTCGATCAATGGGGACCAAAAAACTGTTGCCTTGACTTTCAATTTACAAAATGGACCTGATCAAGGCTTTCTGACTACGGTTAAAAGTTTAGATGGTGGGCAAGCCGGCGCTTTATTGGAGTTGACTAATAATTTTGTGCCAGCGGTCCAGAAGCGTTTAGACACGATAGCGATGGGACTTGTCAAGGTGGCAAATACGGCCGCGCAAACAAGTCCAGGATCAGCAACCAATTTGGCAATATTTGGATTTAGGGTGGCTGACCAAACCTATTCCAGCTTAGCTACAAATGATTTGACGGGGCAGCTACCGACCATTGCAAATGAAAACGATTTGTTGGATCTGTACAGCAGCTTGGGGAATGCGATCTCGTCCACTAGCGCAGTGAAGGTTGGTACCAGCGCCGGCACATATACAAACATCAGCTCCTTAACAGCCAGTCCAAACACCTTGGCCGGCAATTACACGCTAACTAAAGTAGGCACAAATCAGCTAAAAATTGCGGATAGCTCCGGTAAAGATCAAACCGTTACATTAATTACCAGTGTTTCTGGGGGCCTTCAGACAGTTGACTTTAATCAACTGGGGATCACCATGCAGCTGAAGAATTTCAGCCCAGCGCTAAGCGCAGTCAGCGCAACTAGTGTAATCAAAAATACAGCAACCCTGCCTGTTGGCGCTGTTGGCGGTGCTATTACGCAAACTATTTCCAATATGGTTGTAGAAAACAATGTGCAATCCGGAACATACACGTTCACTGCAGCGGGTAACCAGGTAACCTTGACGAGCAGTAATGGCGGCGCTCAAACGCTTACGGTTGCCGGTGGTGCGGTTGCAGGTCAAACGCTTAATTTTAATCAGATGGGCATATCGTTTATTGTAGCGGGTAGTGCAGCTGACACCGCTGCAACCATTGCAGGCTATTTAAATACCCGGGCGATTACCTTAATAAGAGCCGAAGACTCTCCTGAGGATGTTGCTAACGCCCTTAATGGCCGTGTGATAAACGTAAGCGGCATCGCCAATCCCTTGGTGAATTATGGATTAAACGCGGCTAATTTTGTTTCCTTAGCCCCAACCAATTTTGCGAGCTACTTTAATGGCAATACCCCACTCATTAATTCCGATAAGGCAAATGCTGCTCAACAAATGAGCGCTGTCTTTGGAACTTCAGTCTCGAATTTAGTTAATGAAGTGGGCGTACAGGTTGCCATATGGAAAAATGGCCAAAAAGCGGATTCTGTTGTACTTGCTAATCTAAAAGCCCAAAGGGACTCGGTGTCTGGAGTCAATTTAGATGAAGAGGCAGCTAATTTATTGAAATACCAACAGCTCTATACTGCCTCTACTAAGGTGCTTCAGGCTGGGAATCAAATGTTTGCAACCCTTTTATCGATCATGAACTAAGGAGATAGCAATGACCGTTCGATTTAGTTCAAATCAAGTATTGGAGTCCGGCGTTCAGGGAATGGATAATGCCATGTCCGAAGCCATGTCTTGGAACAAGAAGATTAACACTGGAAAGCAGTACGCTCAGGCCTCGGATAATGCCTACGCGGTATCACGGGGTGTCCGTTTGGATTTTGATATCTCCCGCCTAGATATGTTCAAGGCAAACCAAAATTTTGTAGCCAGCAGCCACGCCAATGCGCAAACGCAGATGGAAAGCCTGGTCAATGAAATGAACAGCCTGAAGCAGCTTTTTGTTCAGTCGCAAAGCGGCAGCTTAAATCAAAGCAACTTCAGGGCATTAAAAGTACAAGCCGAACAAATCATGATAGCCATGAAAGAGCAAATGACTGCGAAGGACGGAACCGGTAACCCGATCTTTGGGGATACCGTAAATCAGGTACAGATCGAGCCCAATGTGATGGTGGAGTCGGGGGTCAAATTCGGCGATGCATTTGGATCGGGAGGCAGTCTAAGTTTCCCTCAAAATAGCCAGATGTACCTCAATATCCAGAAATTTGTGACTTATTTGGGGGAAAAAGGCCAAATTTTGGGCTTGACGACCCAAACTGCGGATCAGGTATCTGCAGGCCTAAATGCCTCATTTGATCAACTCACCATGACAGAACAACGGAGTGGTGGGGTGGCTGCCCAGGTGGATAATGCCAAAACAGCGATGTCGGCATTCGGGGTCCAATTGGCGGCTTCTCAGTCGGATCTGTTAGATACAGACATGGAGCAGGCAACGGCATCTTATACTAGAGCTCAAACCTTGCTAAACGCTGCCCAAGCAATGTTTGCTAGACTGCAGCAAAGTAACTTATTTTCAAAACTCTAAAACTGAACAGATAGAAGTATGAATATCCCAATTGGGTGGATTATTGCGATGGCTTGTGCCCTGGGGGGTTATGCCCTCCATGGCGGAAATATTATGGTTCTGTGGCAACCAACGGAGGTTCTAACCATTGTGGGTGCCGCTGTAGGAACCATGATTGCCGCTAATACCCCAACGAACCTCAAGAAAATGTTTGCAGGGTTGGGGGGCGCCTTTAAGGGGGCAGGAAATGTAAAGCAAAAGTCTTTAGATCTTTTGTGCCTGATGTTTGAAATTTTGCAAAAGATCAAGCGGGATGGATTGATGTCTCTGGAAGGGGACATCGAGGAACCCGAATCAAGCCCACTCTTTGAAAAATACCCCGAAATTTTGAAAGACCATCATTTGGTCGATTTTATTACTGACTATTTACGCATGATGCTGGGTGGATCATTGGATGTGATCCAGATCGAAAGTTTGATGGAGCAAGAGCTGGACGTGCATCATACCGAAGCCCATATCCCAGTCAATGCAGTGACCAACGTCGGCGATGGCTTACCGGCCTTCGGTATTGTGGCTGCGGTGATGGGCGTGGTCCACACCATGGGTTCGATTGGCTTGCCACCTGCTGAATTAGGAAAGCTGATTGGCGCTGCGCTAGTAGGAACCTTCTTGGGTATTTTGCTGGCGTACGCATTCGTTTCCCCGGTAGCAAAAGTACTTGAGCAACAAGCAGATGCAGAAGGCCGCTTCTACATGGCGATAAAAGCAATTCTGATCGCAAGTTTAAATAATTTCCCTCCTGCAGCAGCTGTGGAGTTTGGCCGTAAAGTACTCTTTAGCTACCAGCGTCCTTCCTTTGCTGAGCTTGATGAGGGTACCAAAGCAGTTAAAGGAAAGTAAGCGGCATGGCTAAGAGCGACGCGCCGATTATTGTCATTAAGCGCGTTAAGAAGGGCGGACACGGGCATCACGGTGGCGCTTGGAAGATCGCCTACGCCGACTTCGTAACGGCCATGATGGCCTTCTTCCTGTTGATGTGGGTGTTAGGCTCTACAACGGCAGGCGATTTGGCTGGTATCTCCTCCTATTTCCAAAACCCACTCCGTGTGTCATTATCTGGTGGTCAAGGCTCTGGCGATGCAACCCGCATTATTAAGGGCGGCGGTGACAACATCACTAAAACGGTTGGTGAAGAGTCGCGAGCCGATGCGGATACCGAGCAGCGCCGGATCAGCGATTCTTCTGTAACGGACGTTGAAAATGCCCGCAAAGATAAAACCAAAAATGAATTAGTAAAAGAAGATATCGAGAAGAAGATTGAAGCGGACCCTGAATTAAAAAATTCCAAAGGCCAAGTGTTTATGGATATTAATGCCGAAGGTTTGCGCATTCAGGTAGTAGATGAAAAAGGCAAGCCCTTATTCAGTAGCGGGGGTTCGGTTCCCAGCGTTTCTGCACGCAGGCTATTGCGAATTATTGGCAAATCCCTGCAAGGGACCCCCAGCTCCATTCGAATTGAAGGCCATACCGACGGTACAAAATACGGTAATGGTGAAGCGGGTTATACCAACTGGGAGTTATCAACCGAGCGCGCAAACGTAGCACGTCGCGAGTTAATTTCAGGTGGCTTAGACCCATCCCGCGTGGCTCAGGTGATTGGTTTTGCGAACACGGTACCACTCAATCCCGAGGATTTAAATGATCCCCTTAATCGCCGTATCTCTATAACAGTATTGAATAAAAAACCAAAGCAAGAAGAGAAGCCGCTCGTGAGGCCAGTAGAAAAATTACCTGAGGGTGTGCCAAAAGGAGCCCAAGAGATACCGGTTAATCTGCGTGCCCCGGCTCAATTCTTATCGAAAGATAATGCGCCAAAATCGCCAGCCATGGAGATACCGCCTAAGGCGCTCCCTTCTCCCGACAAGTCAGCGAGGTAGCGCCTTGTTAAGAGTGTATGGCTTAGCCCTTCTCATCGGAGCGTCGATTTGCAGTTCGGCATACGCATCAGAGAGTAAGCCACAGACCTCAAGCGCGACTGCAAAAACCCAACAGTCAGCCTCAGCGAATGCGAGCTCAGAACCTTTTGTTGGGCCTGCTAGCGAAGCAAAAAAACAGTATCGGCGGTACAAGCGGGCTTATGACAAAACAGTGGTCGCAATTGCTTGCGTACGCGACCCAAAATGCATCGAGCCCGAAGATGAAGTGTTGCGTCATAGCAAAGAAGCCTTAAAAATTTTGCAAAGGCTAGACGCGTTAGCGGCAGAAGGTGATGTTCAAGCAAACTACTATCGGGGTTTAATCGCATTTGAGCGCGGATGGTATTACGATGCCCAGGCATCCGTGATCACGCATCCTGATTTCATTTTAAGTGCGACCGTGTATCGGCGTTATGCCAGAGAACAGTTCTTACTGGCAGAAAAATACTTCAGTGTGCCTGCTAAGTTATCGAACCCCTTTGCCTGTCGTTATATGG